>OHAQ01000062.1_pt1 | contig 64888 bp, 64 predicted proteins | sample 1577111 | NCBI WGS metagenome assembly OHAQ01 (sample SAMEA3541549, study PRJEB24748) | human gut metagenome | biome: human gut; feature: human-associated habitat; material: faeces | place: China | collected 2012 | reverse complement strand
AAGTGTGAGAAAGGAAGAACAAAAGAAATTCAGCAAAACACATCGGCGATATTTTAAAAAGTCACGATTTTTATTGCTCAAAAGATTTGACAAATTAACCGACGAGCAAAAGCAACAGGTCAATATTATGCTGTACGCCTCGCCCACATTAAGTACGGCACATTTTTACAAAGAGGATTTCTTGAAAATTCTCGACTGCAGGGATAGAGAAACGGCTAAAAAAGCGATGTCAGATTGGATAAATTGGGCTTATAACTGCGATCCCACAGTTTGTTAAGTGTGCAAAAACGATGATGAATTGGCTCACAGGCATACTCAATTCATTCACAACAGCAATAACAAACGGCTTTACAGAGGGCTGCAACAACAAAATCAAGGTGCTAAAGCGCAATGCATATGGCTTCAGAAACTTTAAGCGTTTCCGCAATCGTATTTTGCATATGTTTGCCTATCAATCGCAAAAACAAGCGACAGTTTAATTTTCTGCCACTTGTTAAATATCTCTATTTCATTTTTCGGATTACCCCAACTATTGACATAGAGCCTGAATATGAAAGCTCAAAAAGAATACTGTCTGCGGCTTATGATCATTTATCTAAAGCAGTTTACTAAGCAAAAAACCTGCACTCTATAATTAAAGTGCAGGTTTTTGTTTTGAAAAAAATCAACAGATTTTATACAGAATTAAACTTCGGCGATTACTTCAACTTCAACGAGTACATCCTTAGGGAGCTGTTTTACAGCTACGCATGAACGAGCAGGCTTTTCTGTGAAATACTTGCCATACACTGCGTTGAATGCAACAAAGTCATTCATATCCTTTAAGAAACAAACTGTTTTTACAGCCTTTTCGAGTGAGCTGCCTGATGCCTCAAGAACATTTTTAAGGTTTGTGCAAACCTGCTCTGTCTGAGCCTCGATTGTTGTAGCCTCAACATTGCCGCTTGCAGGGTTAATTGCAATCTGACCTGATGTGAATACAAGACCGTTTACTACAACAGCTTGTGAATATGGGCCGATAGCGTCCGGTGCATTTTTAGTATAAATCTTTTCCATAATAAAACCCTCCGTAAATTATACGAGCTTAAAGCCTGCGCTTGTAAGTGCGTTTGTAATTTCTTTTACATGATCAAAGTTTCTTGTTTCAAGCACGATTCTCAGGTAACAGCCGTTAATGTCTGTGCCTTCGCTCGCACGCTCGTGGTGGATAGAAATAACATTGCCGCCCTTGTCTGCGATGATATCGGCAACCTGCTTGAGCTGACCCGGCTTATCCTGAAGTTCAATGCAAAGCGTCTGTGATCTGCCCGATCTTAAAAGACCACGCTTAATTACTCTTGAAAGGATAGTAACATCAATGTTGCCGCCCGAAATTACGCAAACAACCTTTTTGCCCTTTACAGGGAGCTTATTAAACATTACAGCTGCGAGTGGTGCAGCGCCTGCACCTTCGGCGATCATCTTCTGAGATTCGATAAGTGCAAGAATAGCTGATGAAATTTCGTCATCTGTTACAGTTACGATATCGTCAACATACTGCTGAACATACTTGAAAGTATGCTCGCCCGGCTCTTTAACCTGAATACCGTCAGCAACAGTAGATACTTTATCAAGATGAACAGGCTTGCCCTGCTTGATTGATTCATACATAGACGGAGCGCCCTCTGCCTGAACACCGTAAACCTTGATGTTAGGATTAAGACTCTTAATTGCGCAAGCAACACCGGAGATAAGTCCGCCGCCGCCGATAGCACATACAACAGCGTCTACATCAGGCATTTCTTCAAGAATTTCAATGCCGATTGTACCCTGACCTGCAATTACATTTTCATCGTCAAACGGATGAATAAAAGTATAGTTATGTTCATCACGAAGCTCACAAGCCTTGTTGTAGGCATCATCATACACACCCGGCACCATACAAACTTCTGCGCCGTAACCCTTTGTAGCCTCAACCTTAGAGATTGGAGCGCCGTCAGGCAAGCAGATAAGTGACTTAATGCCGTATTTTGTTGCAGCAAGTGCAACACCCTGAGCGTGATTGCCTGCGGAACAAGCAATAACACCATGTTTCTTTTCTTCTTCTGTGAGCTGAGAAATCTTATATCCCGAGCCTCTTACCTTAAATGAGCCTGTAATCTGCAAGTTTTCAGGCTTGAGGTAAATTTCGCAGTCATTGCTGATAGCGGAAGCCTTAACAAGCGGGGTAGGGATAACTACATCTTTAAGTACATAAGATGCGTGATAGATTTTATCAAGTGTAACCATATAAATCTCCTCTTTCACTCTTGTTACTTTATAATTATAAATCAGAATTGAGCTAAAAACAAGTTTTTTTGCAATATTCTTCAAAAAATATTGCATATTTCTGCCGCAATTATTAATTTGATTTAGATAAAAGAAAGTTCGGCACATTATCATTTCTTTTTAATGTGCCGAACAGTAAAATTATGCTTATTCTGTTTTTATTTCTTCAAGTTCGTTTTCTTCGGAAAGTTCATTTTCCTTAATTGCGTCATCAATTCTTTTGCCCTTTGTAAGGTAAGAGAACGGAGCGGAAATTAATATTGCGCCGTAATATGTAATAAATCTCCACAACAGGATTGCAGGCTTAATTTTGTTTGCAAGTCCCACAACAAAGAACGGGCCAAAGTACATTGTAAACGCAAGCTCTGCGCCGCCTGATGCGCCCGGCAGAGGCACAAGGTTTGAGGTAAAGAGCACAAACGACTGAATGCAAATTGTATCGAGAAAATTAAGCGGTACTTGTCCATTTTCGATAGCGATGCCATGCATATCAAACGAAAGATAAACAAAGTACGGAACAGAGAGAATAGCGATTACCTGCATTGCAACAAGTCCGTAAAGCAAGAACATTCTTTTCTTGTTTTCATAGAGCTTTTTGTTACCTTGATGGAAAAGCTCTACCTGCTCGTTGAGAAATTTTACCTTGTCATCGGGTTTTTTGATGAATTTTAATTTGTGCAATAGCTTATCAATGAATTTTATGAGTTTACCTGTAATTTTCGGACTGAATGATACAACCAAAAAGAGAACTGTAACAATAGTTTGCGTCAAAAATCCGAGAATGATAAACAGGGTAGACCATATATTGGTAAAGGCGGATTTAAAATAATCAAATTTAATTATAATTGCAAGAATACTGAAAACGCCTGTAACAATTTGATAATACACAAATTTTTGCGTCATACACGCCGAGCCGAACCCGACTCCGACTTTCATTTTTGAAAGAAGATACAACTGCATAGGTTGTCCGCCGGTATTGGATGGAGTGACAGCACCGAAGAATACACCTACAAGCGCAACTTTTAGCGAATCAATAAACCTGAAATCAGGGTATTGTGTTCTTATTAATATTTGCGTTACAAAGGTATCAATAATTATATTCATATCAAACGCTATAAGTCCTGCAATTATCCAGCCCCATATAAATCCATCGGGCGAGGACAACAGGTCAATCATACCGTTTTCAGAAACGCAGAAAAAGACTATAAGATAAAAGGTAATGCCAAGAACTATTATATTAAAAATAAGCTTTCCGCTTATTCTAAAGCGTTTTCGCTTTTTCTCGGTGCTCAAGAAATCTCCTCCAAAATTTTCTATTCACAAAAATGTGTACCTTAATATAATACAATCTTTTTTCTGAAAAATCAATTTACAATTCTGTCACTTATGCACTTTTGTTGTAAAAAATATATATTTTGCGATATTTTGTAGAATAAAGCTCTTGAGAATTATCAAAAACTGTGATAGAATTAATAAAAACATATAATATATTTAGGATGATTTAATGCAATTTTTTAATTTATACGGAGTACCCGTAATTGTAATTTTATTTATTGTGTGGATGATTTTCAGAAATATTGATAAAAAATATAAACCTCCGACAGATTCTGTAAACAGAGGATTAAAGGGATTTGAGCAAATCGGCGGCTTTGCCGTAATTTTTCTTATGGTGTGCGGATTCGGAATACAGGGCGATGGATTTTTGTCAGATACAATGAAAATCTTTTGGATTGTGTCAATGGTATTTTTGCTGTTGCTGCATATTTTAAGTTGCATAATGTTTTACCGCAGCAGAAACCATACATTGCATATGCTGACGGCAATTTTTCCAAGCGTGATTTTTATTCTTACAGGCTTGCTTGAGCAAGACCCACCGCTTTTATTGTTTGCAATAGTCTTTGCAATCGGAAAAATATATATGACATCTAAGTCTGAAATTTAATTGGAGATAATAAAATGAACATTGTTATGTTATTAAAGCCAAAGGAAACAGTGGCTTATATTTATGAGAACAGTACAATCAGACAGGCACTTGAAAAGATGAAAGCCCATAGCTACACCGCTGTGCCTGTAATTGACGAGTACGGCAAATATGTCGGTACAGTCAGCGAGGGCGACTTTTTATGGTACATAGTAGAAAAGCAAACGCAGGGTATGAAATCGCAGGAAAAGTATTTTGTGCGTGACCTTATCCGCACCGACTTCAACCCGTCTGTAAAAATAAGCGTTGATATGAAAGAGATTTACGAGAGAGCCTTGAATCAGAACTTTATCCCTGTCACAGATGATTCGGGAGTATTCATAGGCATTGTAACCCGTAAAGATTTAATCAGCCACTTTGTTGACAAAAGTAAATTATAAAGTCAAATCCAACTTAAAATCCATACTGAACAACAAACCCTCTGTAAGTTTTTGCTTACAGAGGGTTGCTTATTTTATCGGTTCTGTTTTATGTCGGTACTTTAATGAATTGTGTTTTGGCAAATTTTTATAATTACTTGACAAAGTATTACGCTAAGCAACAATTCAACAAACCTTTAATAAAGAACTTATATTAAATTTTGCAATGTTTCGTACAAGTTTGCGTCAGCTTTTTTAATAGGCATAGGTTTGTTTGAGTGGTTTACACAGCAATGCGTGGTTCTGCCTGTTGTTGCGAGAATATCGGAATCAGCAAATCTGATTTCGTATTCAAATTCCATCTTTGCAGCCGACAGATTTGTCAGCTTTGTTGTAATGTAAACCTTATCGTCAAATTTCAGAGGAATAATGTACTTTGCGTATGCGTCAACAACGGCAATAGAAACACCTTTATCCTCAAGTGCTCTTACATCGCAGCCGATCTGCTCCATAAAGTCACATCGAGCCTCTTCAAAAAATCTGATATAATTCGAATGGTGAACAATGCTCATCATATCGGTTTCATAGTAATTGATTCTTCTTGAATATGGTTTTATTTGCAAAAGTATCACCCTTTATTTTTTGATAAGCAAACCGTTTTTCAAATCTTCCTTAGCCTGTTGTCTTATTTTAAAGTGCTGCTTTTTACCTGTTGCTGTGTGCGGCAATTCTGTAACAAAGCGGTAGTATCTCGGAGCCTGATACTTTGAAATGTCAGGGGAATTTGCGCAAAATTCAAAAAGCTCCTTGACAGTAAGGCTTTCGTCCACGGGAATAACATAGGCTGCAACGCTTTCGCCACGAACACTGTCAGGCACACCCGTTACTATACATTCCGAAACTTTAGGATGCTTATTGATAGCCTCTTCGATTCTTGCAGGGTAGATATTTTCGCCCTTGCTGATAATCATATCATCTTTTCTGCCCGAAATTGTGATAAATTGATTTTCATCCCAAGTGCCTACATCGCCTGTGTACATCCAACCGTCGGCAAATTTATCCTTTGTGGCTTTTTCGTTGCCTACATAGCAATAGGTTGTCTTACTGGGGCACTTAATAATTATTTCGCCCTCTGTCTTGCCGTCACAAGGAACAGTATCATCGGGATTTGCTTTTCCCTCATCGTAAACATTTACGATTCTTACCTCGTCATCGGTACATGAACGACCTGCAGAACCTGCCATTTCAGGTAAATCATACGGGCGTAAAAATGTATTCCAAAATGTTTCTGTTGTGCCGTAGCCGTTAAAAATATTAGGTGTAAGCACATTCTGAAAACGAATACAAGCCTCTTTTTCAAGCGGACTGCCCATAGTTATTATACCCTTTAAAGAAGAAATATTCTTAGGGTACTTTTCCTGTCGGTTTGCAAGCAGAGTGAGAATTGACGGTACACCTGTTATAAAAGTAATCTTATTGCTCTCTACATATTCAAGGCAGGTCTTAGGGTTAAAATTACGCATAATTACAATACATCCGCCTACATACAAAGTAGGGGTAGGGCCGCCCGAATGTAAACCGCCACGGTGGAACCACGGCGTCATATTCATTGTAATGTCGGTAGGGTTGAGCGGGAAATGCATAATTACATCGTGTGCCGAAAGCACTTCGTTTACATTGTTGAGCGGAACGCCCTTTGGTGTGCCTGTTGTGCCCGAAGTCTGCAAACGGACAACCTCATCATATATATGCGGCTCAAAATCTACAGGCGGATTTTCGTCTGAGGCATTCTTGATATAGTCCTCAAAAAGAATATGTCCCTGTGGAAGTTCAATATCCTTGCCTGTGTTGTTTACTGCAATAATTACCTTTGGAGTATGAGAAGTGATTTCAAGAGCCTTTACAACGGTATCAAGGATTTCTGTGTCATACACATATACAGTAGGTTTGTTGTGACCGATGATTTCCGCCGTTTCGCCCGGAGAAAGATTAAAGTTTGCGGGATTGCCGATAGCGCCGAGTTTTTGCGGTGCTATATATCCAAGCAAAAATTGTGTAGAGTTAAAAAGCTGCATAAATACAACATCGCCCTTTTTAACACCGTCTGCTTTCATGGCATTTGCAAACTTATTTGCAGCTGTGTTTAATTCTGTATATGTCCACTTTATGTTACGGGCAGGGTCAATAACAGCTGTTCTATTGCCAAAACGGCGAACATTTCTCATAAAGCCGTTAAGCCATGTAAATTCGCTTTCAAATGTTTTTACAAACATATCTGTATCATAAGTAAACTGCATAAATTTCTCCTTTATATCGGAAGGGATTATCCCTTGTATCTGCCTACAATAATGCTTGAATTCTGGCCGCCGAAGCCAAATGCGTTCGACATAGCATAATCTATTTCGGCTTTCTTTGCTGTGTTAGCGACAAAGTCTATTCCGCTGCACTCGGGGTCAACTTCATTTAAGTTGATTGTCGGCGGAATTACTCCTGTTTCAATAGCTTTTACGCAGGTAATAACCTCTGTGATGCCGCCTGCACCCATCATATGACCTGTTGCGCCCTTTGTTGAGCTTACATATGGGAGCTTGTCACCAAATACATTTTTGATAGACGCTGTTTCAACTGTGTCGCCTTTGTTGGTAGCTGTGCCGTGAGCGTTTACATAACCTATCTGTGATGTGTCGATATTTGCCTGTGCAATAGCCTGTTTCATACAAGCAATAGCGCCTCTTCCTTCCGGATGCGGAGCTGTTACATGGTAAGCGTCATCTGTGTTGCCGCAGCCGAGAACTTCGCCGTAAATCTTTGCGCCTCTTGCAAGCGCGTGCTCCTCGGTTTCGAGAAGAAGCGCACCGCCGCCCTCTCCGATTACAAAACCGTCACGGGTAACATCAAAAGGTCTGCTTGCGGTAGCGGGGGAGTCGTTTCTGCGTGAAAGTGCCTTTGCGTTTGCAAGCGAATAAATTACGAGCGGACAGAGAACTGACTCCGCACCGACAGCGAGCATTACATCGGCTTTGCCTGTCTGTATACACATACAAGCTGTGTTGATTGCATCGCCGCCCGATGAACAAGCTGTGCTTACGGTAAGGCTCGGACCTTGAATATTGTGTTCGATTGCGATATTTGCAGCGGCAATGTTGCCGAGAATTTTAGGAATAAATCTCGGGCCTACCTTTTTATGTGCAGCGCCCGAAAGTGCGTCTTGAGTGAACGCAATTGTAGCAATGCCGTTCATAGCTGTACCCATTACAATACCTGTGCGTTCAGGTTCAATTTCAAGGTTGCTCTGCTTTAAAGCCTCCTCTGCAGCAATATATGCATACTGCATAAACGGATCTGTTTTTCTGATTAAGTCTTTCGGCATATAATCCGACGGGTTAAAATTCTTTACTTCGCCCGCAATCTGAACCGCAAGTTCAGATGCGTCAAAGCTCTTGATTGTGTCTATACCCGACACGCCTGCTGTGATATTTTCCCAGTAAGTATCTACACCAATGCCGATAGGTGTAACTGCGCCCATACCTGTAATAACTATTTTTTTCATAACTGCTCCTTGCCGCATAATTATTTATAGTATTTGATTATTATTTGATTTTTGCATACTATTATGCTATACTCAAATTATAGCAGAAAGGAAAGAATTGGTCAACTAAAGTTTTAATGTAATTATTTATCGATTTTGACTTATTTATTCACTTCCTGCATAACAAGGTACAATTAGTGAAAACTTACAATACAAAAATAATATCCGCTTTTGAAAGGAGTGTTTATTTATGGACATAAGTCAGTTAAAATGTTTTATTTCGGTTGCTCGCACACTTAATTTTTCTGAGGCGGCAAGGCGCAACTATGTTTCGCAATCCACCGTCAGCCGATATATTATTGACCTTGAAAAAGAATTTGGCGTACAGCTTTTTATACGCTCACATAGAGATGTTTTGCTTACGGACGAGGGCAAAACCCTTTTGCCGTATGCAATAGAAATTGTTGACACGCTTGCTAAAGCTACCTCTATAATTAAGCAAATGCACGAAGGGGGCAAGGGCAGAATTACCGTTGCCTGCGATCAAACCTCTTTTTCTTTTCCCACAAAATGTATAAAGGAATTTCGCAAACGCTATCCCGACATTACAGTTGATGTAAAGTCGCTTGACTGCTCAGGTAACGGCAATGTGCTTGGCGGCGACTATGACTTTTGCTTTATGCCAAGAGATATGCTGCCCGAAAGCTCTTCTGTTGAGTCGATAGTTACCCATAGCGAACAGCTTTTTGTGATAGTCGATTCAACGAGTAAACTCGCAAGGAGAAAAGAAATTTCGCTTTCCGACCTTTCGGATAAAAAGCTTGTACTTCTTTCAGAAAATATTACTCCTATACTTTATATGGAGATAATGGATTTATACCGCACATTTCACATTGCTCCGAATGTTGCAAATACATTTGACGATGTAAAGAGTATGTATATGGCTGTGGCGGCAGGAATGGGAATTTCGATTGTACCAAGCTCGCTGCTCAATTTTTCATCCGACAAAAGCTGTGCGAGTATACCGCTTACAGATGCAGACACGGGTATTTCATATGTAATGGCATGGAATAAATCTGTGGCAAACCCTGTTTCAAAGCATTTTCTTGAACTTGTAAAGGAATACGCAAACGATGTGGATAACATTTACGGGTTGTAATGTGATAGTATTGTGAATATATATAATAAAATATGTGAAGTAACAAAAACTTTTCTATAATTTCACATACTTTTTACTTAAAAACCCTTTACATTGGAAATAAAAGGTGTTATAATAGCCTTAGTCAAAGGGAAAATGACTAATATTTCCTGATAGGGGGACATAATAATGTACAGATTCACATTACCGAGAGATCTTTATCACGGTGAAGATGCTCTTTCAAGTTTAAAAACACTCGAAGGCAAAAAAGCAATTGTAGTAGTTGGCGGCGGCTCAATGAAACGCAACGGTTTCCTTGACAAGGCTGTTGACTATTTAAAAGAGGCAGGCATGGAAGTTAAGCTCTTTGAGGGCGTTGAGCCTGACCCATCTGTTGACACAGTTATGAAGGGCGCAGCTGTTATGAGAGAGTTTGAGCCTGACTGGATTGTAGCAATGGGCGGTGGCTCACCGATTGACGCTGCAAAGGCTATGTGGGCTTTCTATGAGTATCCTGAAATTACATTTGAGGATCTTATCACACCGTTCAGCTTTCCTAAACTCAGACAGAAAGCTAAATTCTGTGCTATTCCGTCAACTTCGGGTACAGCAACAGAGGTTACAGCTTTCTCAGTAATTACAGATTACGAAAAGGGCATCAAGTATCCGCTTGCTGACTTCAACATCACTCCTGATGTAGCTATTGTAGATCCGTCACTTGCTGAAACAATGCCTAAAAAGCTTACAGCTCATACAGGTATGGACGCAATGACTCATGCTATTGAGGCATATGTATCTACTCTTAACTGTGACTATACAGACGCACTTGCACTCCACGCAATCAAGATGATTCACAATGACCTTAAAAAGTCTTATGACGGTGATATGGCTGCTCGTGATGCTATGCACAATGCTCAGTGTCTTGCAGGTATGGCATTCTCAAATGCTCTCCTCGGTATTGTTCATTCAATGGCTCATAAGACAGGCGCTGCATTCTCAGGCGGTCACATTATTCATGGCTGTGCAAACGCTATGTACCTTCCTAAGGTAATTAAATATAATTCAAAAGACGCTACTGCTGCTGAGCGTTATGCTCAGATTGCAAAGTTCATTGACCTTAAGGGCGACACAACAGAAGAACTTGTTGATGCACTTATTGCAGAGCTCCGCTCAATGAATGATCAGCTTGATATTCCGCAGGCTATCAAGAACTACGGCCCGGGCGGCGTAAAGGCTGATGTAAGCATTATTGACGAAAAAGAGTTTATGGATAAGCTCGCTGAAACAGCTAAAAACGCTATTGCAGACGCTTGCACAGGCTCTAACCCTCGTCAGCCAAGTCAGGAAGAAATGGAGAAACTTCTCAAGGCTTGCTACTATGACCTCGACATTGATTTCTGATTATAATTTATAACAGATTTCGTGTAGAATAAATTTATCTTTATCTTTTTATACTTATTTTCCTTTTAATTCCTTTGTTTTTATTATTTTGGTTTTCATTTGATAACCTCAAAACCTGCCCTTACATATTGCAAGGGCAGGTTTTCTGTTTATATGAAAAAGTTTGATATTGTAGTAATGAGATAGCATATTGCCACACCTATGGCTGTGGGCATTATAATTGAAAACATAGTCCAACCGATACTCCCTGTTTCTTTTTTTATGGTAAGACAGGTGGTTGAGCATGGAAAATGGAAGATACACATTATTATAGTGCAGAGCGCAGTTGTAACAGTCCAGCCGTTTTGCGTGAGCAATGCAAAAAGCTCTTCGTAGCTTGCAAAATCCGTAAGAGTGCCGTTTGAAAGGTAAGACATAATTATTATGGGAATAACGGTTTCGTTAGCGGGAAAGCCAAGCAAAAACGCCATTACTATTACACCGTCAAGTCCGATGGCTTTACCGAACGGATCAAAAAATTCTGTGCAGTATGCAAGCAGTGATTGGTCAGCAATATAAATATTTGCAAGCAGCCATATGAGAGCACCGGCAGGTATAGCCACCACAACCGCTCTGCCCAGCACGAATAATGTGCGGTCTAAAAACGAGCTTGCTATTGTTTTTAAAATTCTCGGCTTGCGGTAGGGCGGAAGTTCCAGTGCAAATGCCGAGCGCTCACCCTTTAGCAGTGTTGTGGAGAGAATTTTTGAAACAAACATAGTGACGGCAACCGCAAAGAGAATAAGCAAAACGAGTATAAGGGCAACGCCGACCGAGCCTGACAGCACGCAGGCACTGCCCGAAAAGAATATTGTGATTACCGCAATAAGCATTGGAAATCTGCCGTTGCATGGCATAAAGTTGTTGGTTACAGTGGCTATAAGCCGTTCTTTTGGCGATTCAATAATTCTGCAGCCTGTAACTCCGCAGGCATTACAGCCAATTCCCATAGCCATAGTCAAGCCTTGCTTGCCATGCGCTCCGCATTTAGAAAAGAATTTGTCAAGGTTAAATGCAATTCTCGGCAAATAGCCAAAGTCCTCTATTAAGGCAAACAGCGGAAAGAAAATCGCCATTGGCGGCAGCATTACCGCTACAACCCAGCTGAGAGTAGTATAAATGCCGTCTATAAAAAAGCCTTTTATAAAATCGGGAGAATTGAAAAAATCAAAGATATACACAAGACCGATTTTTATATATTCAAACATACAGCTCAGCAGTTGGCTCGGATAATTTGCTCCTACTGCTGTTATCCAAAAAAGCAGTCCGAGCAGGAGTATCATTATCGGTATTCCTGTAATTTTAGAAGTAAGTATTTTATCGAGCTTTCTCGTTTTTGCACTTATATTTTCGCCGCACTTTTTTACACAATGGCTGCAAATTTCCTTTGCCCTTGCTGATAAAATTTCTGTGTTTTGCCTGCGCTTTTCTGTGTCTGAAATATCTATGCCATCATAAAGCCGAGAAACTCGAAAGCACTTTGTTTTTTCTGTGCATACATCGTAAATTTTTTCTCTGATTTTTTCAATATCGGCTTTCTTTGTTGCGTTAGTGCTGATAACAGGTATGCCGAGGTTCAGCGAAAGCTCATCTTCATCAATGATAAACCCGTTTTTGGCACATTCATCGCTTAGATTAAGGCACAAAACCGCCTTTTTGGCAACAGAAAGCACCTGCAAGGTAAAGGAAAGGTTGCGCTCAAGCACGCTTGAATCTATTACTATAACTGTGCAGTCAATGTCATCTCGCACAAGAAACTGCCTTGAAACATCTTCCTCGGGAGAAAAGGAAATCATAGAATATGTGCCGGGCAAATCTATGATTGAAAATGTTTTGTCGTTGATTTTCGTACAGCCTTTTGCATATTCAACGGTTTTTCCCGTCCAGTTGCCTGTGTGCTGTTTCATACCTGTAAGCGCATTGAAAATTGTGCTTTTGCCCACATTCGGGTTACCTGCAAGTACCACATTATAGCTTGCGTTATTGCACATCTTTCCGCTTGCCTCGGTTTTACGGCTGTTTCTTGTCAGCAAGTAAAAACCTCCCAACTTTAGATTTTATGTGTAGCTTTGTGTAGGATGCACCGTAATTTTGGCGCAGTCGCTTTCTCTGAGCGCAATTACAGTGCCTTTTGACAGATACGCCCTCGGATCTCCGAACGGACTTTTTATAATCGGAATAATTTTTTCGCCCTCTGTTATGCCCATATCATTAATTCTGTTTTTTATGCCGTTTCCACACTCAATGCTGTCTATATAAGCCTCGCAGTTCAGCGGAATTTTATTAAGAGTTGTTTTATTCATTACTTCACCCGAATTTTAAGCATGGCGCCGAAAGGTGAGCGCTATGCCTGCTTTTTTATTAATAACAGAGTATTCAGCTAAAAGTATATAGTTACAAATTTGCTTTTCTGCTTTTAAATTCAAATTTACTATGATATAATTGTTATAAGCAAGCCGTATTCTACATAAAAATTTTATGGGGTGTATGGCTTTATGAAAATTAAGAAAATTATTTACTTTTCAATATGTTTAGTTCTCATTTCGGCATTTGTTTGGCTGATAACTGCCGCATACTTTCGTTTGAATGTTATGACAAGCGAGGGCAATGTCGGCGATTATAAGCACACGATTATTATTGACGCAGGTCATGGTGGTGAGGACGGCGGAGCTGTTTACGGCAATGTGGTGGAAAAGGATATTAATTTGCAGATTTCCGCAAAGCTATCCGATATGCTCGCACTGTTTGGCTACAAAACCGAGCAGGTAAGAACTGAGGATAAATCTGTTTATACTCAGGGCGATAATATCAGACAGCGCAAGGTTTCCGATATGAAAAACCGCCTTTCTATGTTTAATTCAAGCACTGACAATGTTGTAATCAGTATTCATCAGAATAAATTTACCGAAAGCAAATACAGCGGAACGCAGATTTTCTATTCGCCAAACAATCCGCAGAGTGCAGACCTCGCCGAAAGCATTAGACAGTCTGTGGTAACATTACTTCAGCCTGAAAACGAAAGAGAGTGTAAAAAGGCGGATAAAAGCATTTATCTCTTAAAAAATGCAACTGTGCCTGCTGTGATTTGCGAGTGCGGTTTTATCTCAAACGAAAGCGAATGTGCAAAACTGCAAGAAAATACCTATCAGCAAAAAATGGCTTATTCAATAGCTGTGGGATTTATGAATGTTTATTAAAGGAAGTTTAATATGGCAAAAATCAAAAGTGTATATATATGCTCGCAATGCGGTTACGAATCGCCTAAATGGTACGGAAAATGTCCTACCTGCGGCGAGTGGAATACTATGGAGGAAGAAATCAAGGAGAGCGTAAAGACCGCTCCTGCCGTAAAAAGAAAGGTAACTTCGGCTGTTTCTGCTCCGTATGCAATTACTGAAATCACTACCGAAAATGAACACCGTTACGATACAGGCTGCGGCGAGCTGAACCGAGTGCTTGGCGGCGGAATTGTAAAAGGAAGTCTTATTTTACTTGGCGGTGACCCCGGTATAGGCAAATCAACCGTACTTTTGCAAATATGCCAATATCTCGGCAATTCTATGAAAGTATTATATGTGTCGGGCGAGGAATCGCAAAGACAGCTAAAGCTGAGAGCAAACCGACTCGGTGTAAATTCTCCGAATCTTTTTGTAATGAACGAAACCGATGTAGAAGTAGTGTGCGAACAAATCCGTGCTGAAAAGCCCGATATAGTAATGATCGACTCAATTCAGACAATGAATCTTACAGAATTAAGCTCCTCACCGGGCAGTGTAACGCAGGTAAGAGAGTCGACAAACTGCCTTATGCGCACCGCAAAGTCGCTTGATATTCCAATGTTTGTTGTAGGTCATGTAAACAAAGAGGGTTCAATCGCAGGCCCTAAGGTGCTCGAACATATTGTAGATACCGTATTGCATTTTGAGGGTGACAAGCAGATGTCTTGCAGAATTTTGCGAGCTGTTAAAAACAGATATGGTTCAACCAACGAAATCGGTGTGTTTGAAATGACCGATACCGGACTTGTAGAAGTGCCAAATCCATCTGTAATGCTGCTTTCAGGCAGACCAAGGGGAGTGTCGGGTACTTGTGTAACCTGCACTATTGAGGGTTCTCGACCAATTCTTGCCGAGGTGCAGGGACTTGCAACTCAGAGCGGCTACGGCAACGCTCGCAGAATGGCAACAGGCTTTGACTACAACAGACTTTCACTTTTGCTTGCCGTACTTGAAAAAAGGGCAGGGTACTATTTTTCTAATAACGATGCGTACATAAACATTGTCGGCGGTTTGAGAATAGACGAGCCTGCCATTGACCTTGCGGTTGCAATGGCGCTTATCAGCAGTCTTAAAGATGTACCGATTGCCGAAAATGTTGTTGTATTTGGCGAAATCGGACTTGCAGGTGAAATCAGAGCGGTTTCTCAGGCACAACTCAGAGTAAACGAGGCGGTAAGGCTTGGATTTACAAAAATTATTTTGCCGTATCACAACATAAAAGCTGTAAAATGTGATGGGGCAGAGCTTGTCGGCGTAAAAAATATAAGACAGGCTTTTGAGGCTGTCAGCATATGAGTTATGTTGTTATGTCGGACGAATATCCAAAGCTATGCAGTGCGATTGAAAGTTACGGATATAATATAATTTCCTCTGATAAAATTTTAAAATTCAATACTCCGGAGCAAAGGCATATTGATATGCAGTTGCTAATGATAGAAAATAACATTTTTTTATTACAGGAATGTATATCGTTAAGAAAAAACCTTGAGAATAAAGGATACAATATAATTCTTTGTGAGAATAATATTAAAGGCAAATATCCCGATTGTGTAGCGCTGAATTGCCTGTATTTGGGCGGAAAATTATACGGCAGGGAAGATGTTATAGATATTTCCGTAAAAAATTATTGCAAGAAAAACAGCATTGAAATTGTTAATGTAAAGCAAGGCTACACTCGATGCTCTACGGCTGTTATATGCAAAAACAGCGCAATTACCGCCGACAACACAATTTATAATGCTCTGACAAAAAGCGGAGTTGATGTGCTGAAGATTGAAAGTGGAAATATAAGACTTGACGGGTACGATTACGGATTTATCGGCGGCGCTTGCACAATGCTTGATAAAGACACTTTGGCGTTTTTCGGTGATATAAAAACACACCCGAATTTCCGAGAAATCGAGAGGTTTTGTATAATTCATAATGTAAAAATTATTAATTTAATAGAAAATGCACCGCTTATAGATATAGGCGGTGCATTGAGAATATAACTGACTTTGTATAACAAGGTCAGTTTTTTACTTATGCCACTACTGCGTCATCAATAAACCAAGTGCCGAGTCCCAACTGTGGAAATTTTATTCTGTTTGCTAATGTTAAAGTGTTTGAGAATATACTCTGTTCCCAAATATTAATTAAAAATCCGTCCGGTCTTTTTCAATATAAACATCAGGCCCTGTAAGGGAAATGCACACCCTGTCATCAATAATAAGTGGCTCAATAGTGAATGTTGAGCAGTAGCTGATTACTTATGCTGAAAGTGTGAAACCACCTCAAGATACTTATCCATTTGAGGTTGGTTGACCACAAAGTCCTCTTTTTTTCTGATGTCTAACATTTCGTTCATAAAAACGCCTAAATTTCTTACAAAATTAAAAATCTCCTATACAGCTACATATTTGTATAGGAGATTTTTAATTTCATTTGTATTGTTTCAGCGCAGCTATTTATCCTCCTATAATTATAGGAAAGCCGTTCGTACACGCATTTATCAATATTTGTGATTAAATACTGTCTAAAGGAATAATATTGCTATAAATAACGGTGAAAATAATATTTTATTTTCAATAATTAAGGAAAATAATATTAATCGACAATTTAATTATTTTCGCCGTTTTCTGTTTTCTTGTTTGCCTTTGGCTTAACATTTGATAACGGATTTTTTTCGGCGGCATTTTTCATCTGCTCGGAGCTTAGGTGGGTGTAAATCTCGGTTGTGCCAAGGTTTTCGTGACCGAGTACATCTTTAAGCACTCGTATGTCAACTCCGCCGTACTGATACATAAGCGTTGCGGCAGTGTGCCTGAGCTTATGACAGGAATATCCCTGAGCATTAAGTCCGATTTTTTCAAGATATTTATACACCATAGCCTGAATGGTTTTAACACTCATTCTGCGGTGGTTGCGGCTGATAAACAGTGCATACTTGTCTTTGACACCGTCAACAGGTCGCACACGCATATAGTTTTGAATAGCAGATATGCAGGCAGAATTGAGATAAATAACTCGTTCTTTGTTGCCTTTGCCAACAACCCTCAGGGTGTTGTCCTGACGAATATCGGTATAATTTAAAGATGCCATTTCAGACACACGCAATCCGCAATTTAAAAACAGGGTTAATATGCAATAATCACGCTCTTTATAATCGCCGTCAACGGCATTTAGCAGTTCAAGACTTTGCTCAAGTGTAAGATATTTTGGCAAAGCTTTTTTCTTTTTCGGAACTTCAAGCTGTTCGACGGGATTTGTGCTTAAAACGCATTTTTTAGTAGTCAGATAATTAAAATAGCCTTTAAGACTTGAGCATTTGCGAGCTCGTGTAACATTTTGATTGTTGCGCTCACGCTGAATATAATTCATAAATTCGTATGCGTCATTGAGCGTAACGGTTTTCACAAGCTCAAGATCTACATCGGCTATTGAAATACTTTCAAATTCCGCATCCTCAGGCACAAGTCCACGCTGTAACTTTATAAATCTGAAAAATGTGCGCAAATCTATGTAGTATTCATCAACGGTCTTTTGAGATTTGCCTTTGACCGTCTGCATATAAAATAAGTAATCCTTGATGATCTGCGGTGCGTCATCAATAAAAGAAACTCCCATGTGCCATTTACTCCTCGCCTCAACTATACAAAATTTACATTGCTAAGAATTTGTATAATTTATTCTTTACTTATAATAATACAGATTTTTAAAAATTGCAAATTTGTACTTTCAGTCGGGAATTTAAATTTAGATTTTCTGAAACTTTCTGCTCGGATAAGGGAGCTTGCGACCGCGGGTGCAGGGGGCTCGCCTCCTGCTGGGTAAAGGGCAAAGCCCTTTGTCAACCTTTTATGCGAGCTGTAAGAGTTTAAGCGTGGAACGCATTTGGTTTATATAATAAGTCTGAGCGCTGCACAAAAGCAAAAGCTCGCCTTGTCAACATTCGCCCTGTGGTTCTTATTCTTTTCTTGCTCTAATTAACAATGCGCTAGCTTTGCTGTTTCCAAGTTTGCTTATTTTGAATAAAGAAAAAGTCGGACTAAAAATCCGACTTAACCCCCCTCCGCTAAATAGGGGGGTACTATCTACAATGTTTCTTCTTTTAATATTTTTCTTATATCATTCGGTATTTGTGATTTAAAGAAGTGTACTATTTTATAACTTACACCTGTTTCATCTTGTATGATATTTTCATTTTTTTCATAGTTCCCTTTTATGGAAAAGTATTGCAATAGTTTTAAGTAATTTTTTACTGTTTGGGAATTTTTGAAGTTTTCATTTTTTATTATGATAGCATCTTTGCCTATATTGTTAATAATTAATTCATCTCTGTTTATCGCATTAATTTTATTTCTTATTGTACTAATTGATTTACCTGTTTTTTCTGCTATTTCTTTTTTGCTTATGTAACAGATTCCATCTTCTTTTTTGTTTTCTAATATAGTATCAATATATTTTTGCTTATCGTTAATATATTCTTCTAACCATTCGAACGGTTTCATTATTTCACCTTATTTCATTTCAACTTTACCAAAGTTTATATTGATATTATTTTTTATGTTCCAATTTGTTTGCCTGCTATCTGTAAGTCCTAATATATAATCTGTACTAACTTTATAATATTTTGATAACATAATTAAAAAATCAACTGGTATTGTTCTGTTACCTTTTTCATATAAACTATATTGCTGTTGTGTTATTCCTAAGTATTCAGCAATTTCTTTTTGTGTTTTGTCTTTATCTTCTCTTAAATCTTTAATTCTTTTTATAAAAATATTTATCACCTCAATATTATTTTACATACATTTAAATAAATGTGTTGACTTTACATTCATACGGTTGTATAATATAAATACATTCAAAAGAATGTAAAATTTAATCATATTAGGGGATGTAAAAAATGCTTGAAAACACAGAATTCAAAGAACTTAAGCTTAATGTAAATAAAACAAATATGGTTAAGCTCTGTCTGTTTTATTTTCCGGAACTTCTCAATAAAAAATTTACTGATTTCTATTTTTCTAAAAATGGTAGTTTTTTTAAACTTGAGTGCATTAGTTATGAGTTTCACTTATTTGTTTGTATTGGTAAAGTAAGATTATCTGAACGCTATTCAGGTGTATCATATGTAGTTGCTTATGTTGATTTGTTTAAGTTCGATTTGGTTAAAGAAATAAATTAATTACTCGGTTTATTGCCACATAAAAAAGACACAAATAAGAGTAATTCTCCCTGTAGGCTTTGTAAGGAGTATGTAACACTACGATTTTTAAGTTACTTAATGTCAAGTCTTTCCGAGTGTCCCTAAAAATTAAATAAATTAAACTCGGTTTAGGACACATAAAAAAGTGACTTAGAACGTGTCTGAACATGCGTGTGAAAATCACGAGATAAATATTAATGTCATGAAGTCAGATTAAATTACGTGTCAGGGGTCCACTGTCGAATTACTATAAACACTTTCCGAGTACATCCCATTTTTCTATAAATCTATTCAAAAAATTACAAGGAGGCTAAAATGGATAATTTAGTATTAGTAGTCGGCTACCGTGTGGGAACATTTGTAACTGATAACGGCGAGGCAATCGAATATGCTCGTTTATATTGTTTATCAGTAATGGACAAAATCAACGGTATTAAAGCTGAAGAAGTCAAAGTTAAAAGTAGTGAAGTCCTCGCTGATGTTGTAGTTGGTGGTTTCGCTAACTTATATTTTGACCAGTACCGCAAGTGTACATTAATTCAGCCTGTTTCAGAGGTTGATATAGCGACTTATGACAAGTTTAAGTCAGTTTTGGAGGTAATTTAAATGGTATTTCTTGCTGAATTTGCATTAGGCTTTGTTGTCGGCGCTTGTGTATGCTTGTTTGCTTTTAAGCGTGAAATGAAAAAAGCTGTTCCGGGAACTCTCAAGGTTTGCAGTAATTGCAATCATTGCAATGTGGTTGATACAGATGTTACAGAAGATTAGTTGTGTTTTTATATCTCTCCTAATTATCCTTTTCTCTTGCCTTACTGTTTCGGCAGTAGGGCAGGAACAGGAGCAAAGCACTTCAATTGTTGTTGATGTTTCTACTCCTGATTCTGTTCAATCTATTCAAGAACTTAATGCAAAACTTGATTATCAAAATATGCTAATAACATCAGCATTTGTAATTGCTTGTGCTGTTGCTGTTATATTAATTTTGTATAAATTTATACGCCAATTCTATTAGAAAGGAGCTGCATATTTATGGCTGATGGTGGTATTTCTTATTTTGCTGTAACCGATACTCTTGTTAAGCCCCTTGTCGAGGCTGTTAATAGTGGTCTTGAAACTATGATCCCTATTGGTATTGGCATTATGGGCACATTTATTGGAATTTCGCTTATTCGCAGAGTTATTTTCTCATTCCTCTAATTGCTGCAAATTGACCTCATTTATTAAGGGGCAGGATGAATGTCCTGTCCCTTGTTTTTTGGGCGGTGATTATGTGATTAAAATAAAAACTAAATTAAAAACGATTTTCAAAAAATCTAATATAAAGCGGTATTTACATTCTGCTTTGTGTCTGTTGCTCTGTGTTCTGACTGTTGTGTGTTTCGGCGGTGTGCTTGCACCGGCACAGGCTCACGCTTTCGCATTAGTTGATGATGCTATTTATTTTATAGTTGCTTTTTTAATATGCTGCGGACTGACATTTTCGACAACATCTGCAGCCACTAGCGCAGCACAACAGTTTTATGCACAAGCTCCGCCGAGTGTTCAAGAAATTATAGACTATCAAGCCGAACAGCTGCAGAAAGATTCAGCTTTACCGTTTGGCGTGCTCGCAGTTCTAAAGATTCAATGGAAGTCTTTAATAGATGAGTTTATGGCTCAATTTCCGCAATACTGCAATATTGATTTAGATTATAGTAATATTGTAAAAAATCAATTAACTGCTGATACTCTTTATAAGACACTTGTCGCAGGTACTACTGTTTCAATTTCAAATCCTTGGAAATCTGATACTAATATTTTTATTCAAACATCTGCTTCAACTACTTTAAGTTTCTATGGTATGGATACACTTAGAAAAGTTGTTGGCTCTGATTTATATAATCAAATATCTAATTATAATTCAAATTTTAAAGTAATGAATAATACTCAATTCGCTGTATTAAGTGTTCCGGCTCTTGATTTATCTGAAATATTACTTATTGGATATAATAACTTTGATACAAGTATAGATTGTTCTTTGTTTTATTTAAGTAATTATTCTGATGTTCTTATTAAAGGTGTTCAAGTTGGTGCTATTGGCTCTTATTCTTTACTTTTATATAAAAACGAAATTTGTCAAGCTTCTTATGATTCTGCATCACAATCTTATACACTTACTTCTTCTGGTGGTAATGTAATTAGTCAATGGCTTGCTGATGATGTCATTAGCAGTAATGATAATCTTATTAATTGTGATGATTTAACAATTTGTAAACAAGATTTAACTCGACTTCTTCTTGGTGAAGATGTGTTCTCTGTAGGTGTTGACTCTGCACATATTCCGGGCATTGATTCTTTTCCCTCAACAACCGGAGATATAACAGATGTATCAACATATCCGGATAGCATAGGTATTAACGTACCTCGTGATTTGTCTGACACTATTGGTAAATCTGCAGAGGATATTCGTGATGTTGATTTTGATAATACAGACACTAAAGACGATACAAAAGATGACACTGTTTCTGACGCTAAAGACATAGCAGATGTTTTTGATGATAAAATTCCTGCTATTAGAGAAATTAATGATATTATTACAGGTTTTAATAATAGTCACTCAAAAGGGTTTTATTTTGAATTTGTATTTTATCATAAAAAATATGTTATTGATTGCGCATTCTATGAGCCTTACAGGGAAAATGTTCGAGGTGCTCTTTCTGTTCTCTTTATTGTAATGACATTCTTAGCGTGTTTTAAACTTTTCCGAAGTTGTATAGGTATTTCGTTTAGCGGTGGGGAAGGAGATAATGATAATGACCAATAATAGTATGTTACAATGGCTTTATGATAATCTTCCTACGATTGATTTTCCGTCAGATTGGAATGTTCAAGATTTCTTTGCCAACAACGATTGGTTGCTTTGGTGTAATTATTATTTGCCTATGGATACTTTTGCTGTTTGTGCAGGTATTGTAATGACTGCTACACTTATTTTCGGTGCTATCAGAATTGTTATAGATTTAATTCCTTAATGAGGTTATTATGATAGTTTTATTATTCTTGTTTGTCTTTTATATTTTTAGAAGATTTTTAATAAATTCTCCGCAATTTTTTTATTATGTAATTCACGATATTTTACATAGAGATAAGAATTATTTTAGGCTTTTCGGTTTGCGTTTATATTGTGGTCGTCAAGGCGCAGGCAAGACTATTGGTTTAGTTTATGATCTTGAACGATTTAGAAAAAAATATCCTCGCTGTAAAATCTATACGAATTTTGGTTATAAATATCAAACTGCTCCGCTTAAGTCTTTAAATGACTTGCTTGATCCGCAGTTGAAAAATGGAACAGACGGGGTTATTTTTGCTATAGACGAAATTCAAAACGAGTTCAGTTGTGCGAATAGTAAAGATTTTCCTGAAACGCTTTTAAGTCAAATTACGCAGCAGCGTAAACAGCGTGTATGTATTCTTGCAACTTCTCAAGTTTTTTCGAGAGTTGCTAAACCGCTTAGGGAACAATGTTTTATTGTAATTCTGTGTAAAACTTTTCTCGGCAGATATACACGGCTTAAATATTATGACGCAGATGATTATATAGAGTATTCAGATAACCCAACAAGGGAAAAAAGAAAAAAGCTACATAAGAAAAAATTGATTACTTTCGTTCAGACTGACGAACTTCGTAACTTGTATAATTCTTATGAGCTTATTGATAGGTTGAGCCGTACAGGCTTTGTACCTAAAATTTCAGACAATTATACTGTAAATAAGACTTTTGTCAATGTAAGGCGCAAACGCTGATTGCGTTTGCGCTACATTGTAAAGCTTATTCAGATAATTCTAAATGAGGTGTAAAAAATGAAATCAGCTAATTTAATTATCGACTATTTAACTTTTTCATCTAAGTGTGATTCTGTAAAATCAATAATTGATTTCTTAGGATTTTCAGAAATTCCATTCAGCGAGTTAAATGGTCGATATTTTTATAAAAAAAGACTTTCGTATGAAGGCATTAACATTTATTACGAGGGAATGGACGAAAATATGGGCATTTGTGTTGAGCTTTCGGGTAAAGGCTGTCGAAACTTTGAAAAGCTCGGCACTGGTGATTATAACGAGTTATTTTCATATATAGCTAATAATCAAGAGTTAAATATAACTCGTATAGATATAGCGTATGATGATTACGACGGTTTACTTGATTTTGACACTATCGAAAACGATATTAAAAATTATAATTATGTTTCAAGATTTAAAGTTTTCAAAATTGAAAAAGAATACAGCAAAATTATTGAAAAAAGAAGTTTCTGTATTTACTGTGGTTCAAAAAATCAAAGTGACACACTTTTCAGAATATATGATAAACGAGCAGAGCAGATGAGATTTGAGCTTGAACATTGGGTCAGATTTGAAATGCAGTTACGAAATGAGCGTGCTGATTGTTTTCTTAATGCTCTTGTTGCCGGCAATGATCTTGGTCAGCTTTTTGCTGGAGTAATTAATAACTATCTGCGTTTTGTTGTGCGTTCTAAAACTGATTCAAATACTTCAAGATATGAAACTACGCAGTATTGGTTTAATTTTCTCGGTACATTTGAGAAAGTATCTTTATACATACAAGAGCATTATTATAATGAAACTAAACTTGAAAAATTCGTTAAAACTCAAGTTTCTGGTGCTGTAGTTGCTTTTATAGCACTGTTCGGCTTTAATGCTTTTAAAAATGTTGTCAATTGTAAAAGTCATTTAGCGTTAAATCCTAAATATCAGTTATTGCTAAAGCAACACGGTATTGATAATATAGATGAATTGTTCATAGATGATTGGTGGAACTCTTATGACTGAACAGGAATATAAGATAATCGCAATGTGGGAATACATATTTTATGAACAGCAACGGGCTGAAAATGACTACTTGCAGTACAAAGATTTCTTTCGTATATATGAATACGATACTATAGATTTACTTGAATTTATATTAGCAAAAAACCGTCTTGATGTGACGAATAAAATTTTAGACGATTTATCAAAAATTCTTTCTAATCACGACCAAACGGTTTGAAGTAGTTATTATGCTGAAATCTATTAACGCAGCGTTAAAGTTTCTTTGTGCAGTATTCCCCGAATTATACAAAACATTGATTTTGTATAGTTGACTATATCTTAATTCAAGGGTAGAGCTGGATTGAAATGCCTCTACCTTTCTGAGTGATTATTATAAAAGATTATTACAACTTGCTAATGTAATTTGCGTAATTAAAATATTTATCATATTAATTTTATTTCAGCCTGCAATTATAAAATTATAATTAAATCTATGGTTGATTAAATTATTTTTCTTTTTACAAATTTGCAATCAATAAAACATTTTACTTTAAAACATTTTACTTTACGGTATATAATTTCGGTTTTAATATCTAAAATGAAATTATATTGAATAGTATGAATTATTACTTACACTTTATTATATCATATGGCATATAAAATGCAAAATAATTTTAATTATTGAATTTTTGCAAATAAATAAAATTGACATCAAACAAAAAAACAGTATAATAATTTTAGACAAACATTATTAATTTGAAACAAAATAATTAAAAGAGTTGATTTTTATGTATGTGGACTTAATTTTATATTTAATACCTTTTTGTTTTGCAGTTCTGTTTTTGCAGACTTTCATTAAGGTTTTATTAGCAAGATGTGTGGACAAAATCATATATAAAGAAAAAATAATTGATAAAGAAATTAGAAATAAATTTTACCGCAATGGCTTAATTGCCTATCTCTTAGCTTTATTTGGTGGAGTAATTTATATTGTTATACAACTATTGATTGATAGCTCATCAGATTTTTCAAGCGTTTTGAATCAAAATGTTTTTAATTTTAGTATTATTTTAATTGCTACACCGTTAATCTGTTTGTTTTTTGATTGTTTCACTATATTCAGAAATTCAGAGCTTACTAAAACACAAAAAATTATCACTTTGATTATTTTTGTTTTTGTAACGATTCCGTTTCCGCTTTTGGTTTGTTCAACTGTATAAAATCTCTTAGATGCCTAATATAAGATTTATAACAAAAACAAGCGACAGTTATATTGAAATGACCCCATAAAGAAAGCGACTAAGAGAGATCTTGGTCGCTTTTGTTATGCAGCTTTGTGTCTGTAATCTACAGGAGATAGTCCATCAAGCTTAAGCTTGATACGCTTGTTGTTGTACCATTCTATATATTCCGTAAGTTCCGAGATAAAATGCTCAACGGACATAAATTCTTGCAGATACAGCAATTCTGTTTTTAATAAACCGAAAAAGTTTTCAGCACAAGCGTTGTCAAGACAGTTGCCCTTTCGTGACATACTTTGCCTGATACCCTTGTCCGCAAGCATTTTCTGATAACGCTTATTTAGATAATTAGTAAAAATGTGGACATAATCCTACAAAAGACAAAAAATAAGAACCGCAACAATAGTTACGGTTCTTATTTGGCGGAGGACAAGGGATTTGAACCCTCGCGCCGCGTTAGCGACCTACTCCCTTAGCAGGGGAGCCTCTTAACCACTTGAGTAATCCTCCGTGTAGTTAAACTACAAAAAATTATTTAAAAAATTAAATAAATGGCGGAGAGAAAGGGATTCGAACCCTTGGTCCCTTGCGGGATCACTAGTTTTCAAGACTAGCTCCTTAAACCACTCGGACATCTCTCCGTATTGCCGATTATCTTACGCAACGATATATTTTATAACATTTTTTCAGCCGTTTGTCAAGTTTATTTTGAAAATTTTTCAAAATTTTGCAAAATTACTCGTTTTCCGCTGCTTTTCTCTTAGAGAATACGCATCCGCAGTAGTTTTGACGGTACAAATTGTGTTCTGCCGAAAGCACAATAGAGCGTTTGTATCCCTCTTTTTTCTTGAAATCACTGCTCAGCCATTTAACATTATAAATTTCTGCAAAGCGCTCTCCTATACTGTTAAGAAGTCCAGCGTTTTTCAGCGGACTTATTGTTAAAGTGGTTGTAAAGTAATCGAAATTCATTTCTCGAGCAATACGGGCTGATTTTTCGAGGCGGAGTTCAAAGCATTTTTTGCACCTTTCCCCTCCCTCGGATTCGTTTTCAAGACCTTTTACGGCAGAAAAATATTCTAAAGGAGAATATTCGCCCTCAATAATATTTACGGGATATTTAAAATTCATTTCGGAAATAAAGCGTTTTTCTTCGTTTAATCTGTGCTGATATTCAGCCCTTTCAGAAATATTGGGATTATAAAAGAAAACCGTGATTTTAAAATACTGTGACAAATACTCAAGACAATAGCTTGAACAAGGCGCACAACAGACATGCAAAAGCAGTGTCGGAACAGTATTTGTCTTTTGAAGATTTGAGATTATTCCGTCAAGAATTTTCTGATAATTTACCTTGTTCATCGCTCGTCCTTATTTCTGTGCCAAAATCATATTCAAAAGTTCGTCGGCGGTTGCGGCAACCTGCGGAGCGCCTGCCTCCGTAAGCTCTTTCCTGCCTCTGAATCCCCATTCAACGCCAAGCATACTTACGCCTGCATTCTTTGCGGTGAACACATCAACATCGCTGTCGCCGATATAAATACACTCGCTCTGCTTTACATTGTGCTTGCTCAAAATTGCGTTTAAAGCATCGCCGTCGGGTTTGCACTTATATTCCTTTTTGTTGCCCCAAGCCTCGGTAAACTTATGGTTCGGGAACACTTTTGCAAGGATAGCGCCTACAAATTCATCGGGTTTGTTTGAAAGTACGGCCGTCATAATGCCGTTTTTGTCGAGCTGTTCCAAAAGTTCGGTGCAGCCGTTATATTCAGAGGTGTGGTCATTGCTGTGAGCGCCATAGTATGAGTTAAATTCGTCCATAACTATGTTGAAAAGCGCTTTATTCTCGCACTTCTCGCCCATAGCTCTTTTTACAAGCATTTCTCTGCCGTTGCCTACAAAGTGGTTATAATTTTCCATCGGCTGAACAGGAAGTCCTGCCTTTTTAAGTCCCTCATTGGTGGCAATACCAAGGTCAACAAGGGAATTTACAAGTGTGCCGTCCAAATCAAATACTACCATTTTTACCATATTAAAGACCTCTTTCTTGTTCAAACAAAATCGCACGACAAGGCGCAGCCTCAAGACCGCCGAGCTTAATAGGAAATGCAAAAAGCTCATAGTCGCCGTCTACTATATCCGATAAATCAAGATTTTCTAAAATTGCAATGCCTGCCTCGGCAAGAATCTTATGTGTTTCGTTTTCGTCAAATTCGGGTGCGATTGACTGTGCGTCAGTGCCAATCATAACCACATCGCTGTCGGCAAGAACCCTTGCGGCAAAGGCAGACACAAAAGCCTTGCAGTTGCCGTGCAAAAGCAGTTTTTTGCGGCTGTGTGCAAGAATTTTATCCATATCCTCGCCTGTAAGAATACCGTTGACGGTGACCACCGTACATTTGCCCGTAAAGGTATTGAGGCGCATTTTGGATATAGGACTGCCATCATCAGAAAAATGCAGCGGTGCGTCAATATGAGTGCCTGTGTGGGTGCTTATACTTATGGCAGACAAATTATAGTCATCGCCGTTTTTAATGCTTTTAACTTTTGTTACCTCGGTTTTCGGATCTCCGTCAAACACCTTGCAGGTGAGAGTATCTCTTGAAATATCATGAATTATCAAGCTATGCACCAACTTTTTGTATTAATACTCTTATTATACTATATAATTACAAAAAATTCAAATACAAAAGGGACTGTCTTGCGACAGCCCCGTAAAATTATAAAATATTTAAAAATATCAGATTCTTGCAACGCCTGTTTCGATAGCTGCTTTCTTAACAGCCTCAGCAACAGTCTTGCCGATTCTCTTATCAAAAGCCTCAGGAAGAATGTAGTCTGCATTAAGTTCACTGTCGCTTACGAGGGAAGCAATAGCAAATGATGCGGCAACTTTCATTTCTTCGTTAATGTCGCTTGCACGACAGTCGAGAGCACCTCTGAAAATGCCGGGGAAAGCGAGTACATTGTTAATCTGATTTGGGAAGTCGCTTCTGCCTGTACCTACAACGGCAGCGCCTGCTTTCTTGGCAAGGTCAGGCATAATCTCAGGGGTCGGGTTAGCCATAGCAAAGAGGATTGGGTCTTTAGCCATAGATGCAACCATTTCTTCGCTTACACAGCCTGCGGCAGAGATACCGAGAAATACATCTGCGCCTTTCATAGCGTCTGCGAGTGAGCCTGTCATATGCTCAAGGTTTGTAATCTCTGCCATTTCACGCTTAACGGCATTAAGTCTTTCGTCACCCTTGCAGATGATACCCTTACTGTCGCAAAGTATAATGTTCTTAACGCCCATATTGAGGAGGTGCTTGGCAATGGCAATGCCTGCTGCGCCTGCGCCGTTCATAACCACCTTAATATCCTCAAACTTTTTGCCAACGAGCTTTAAAGCATTGATAAGTCCTGCGGCAACGATTACGGCTGTACCGTGCTGGTCATCGTGGAAAATCGGAATATCGCACTTTTCTTTGAGCTTTCTTTCAATTTCAAAGCAGCGAGGTGCTGCAATGTCCTCAAGGTTGATACCGCCGAATGAACCGCTGATAAGGTAAATTGCATTTACGATTTCGTCAACATCTTTACTTCTTACGCAAATAGGAAAAGCGTCTACATCGCCAAACTCTTTAAAGAGTGCGCATTTGCCCTCCATAACAGGCATACCTGCCTCAGGGCCGATATCGCCAAGACCTAAAACAGCTGTGCCGTCTGTTACAACAGCAACGAGATTGTTTCTTCTTGTAAGCTCAAAAGACTTGTTGTAGTCTTTCTGAATTTCAAGGCAAGGCTCGGCAACGCCCGGTGTATATGCAAGAGATAAATCCTCAGCATTAGTAATAGGAACTCGTGAAACTACCTCGATTTTACCGTTCCACTCGTAATGCTTTTCGAGTGATTTCTGTCTGATGTCCATTATAAACTCTCCTTTGTTACAAATCTTTATTTATTATAAACTGAAAAAGCGGATATATCAAGCTATTTTGTGAAAATTCGGTTGACATTTTACAAAAAATCATATAATATTATATTTATGAGTGTATTGAACAGCTGCGGGAAATTGCCGAAAGGCGTTTTGCGAGGAAAGTCCGGGCTTCACAGAGCAAAAATAACGGCTAACGGCCGCCGGAGGCGACTCCAGGGATAGTGCAACAGAAAATTACCGCCACTTTTGTGGTAAGGATGGAAAGGTGAGGTAAGAGCTCACCGGAGATAGCGAGAGTTATCTGCCGTGTAAACCCTATTTGAAGCAACACCGTGGTAGGACATTATACGCTTGCTCGGCGTGTCCTTAGGAGGTGGCATTGAGCAGTTCCGGCAACGGGCTGCCAAGATAGATAGCTGTTCACGACAGAACCCGGCTTACAGATACAGTCATATTTTTTAAAGACTGCTGCATTTTTGCAGTGGTTTTTATTTTTTTTGCTTTTTCCGTTCTGTTCTGAATGTTAGCATTAGTAAATTATGATTTAGCGGAATAAATTGGAAAAGCAATTATAAAAGTTTGGTCGACATTTTCAAAGGTCGTGAGTGTGGGCAAAGCCCACAAATACTTTCCGTTTATGCAATTTAAGCAAAAAGCAAGTAGAAGCATTAAACTTCCACTTGCTTTTTTACCGTGTATTTTATTGAAATAACTTACTTAATCTCTTCCTTAACCTTTGAAACGGCTGAGAAAACTACAACTGCAAGTACAATCATAACCGCAAACGCAATGGCAGGAACAACTGCGCCGTAAATGTAGTTAAATCCGCTGTCCTCTTTTACAGTACCGCTGATTACAGTGTAGCCCTCAACATTTTCAGCGCTGAGTGTATATTTGTTATCGTTTACTGTAAGTGTAAAGTCCTTTGCTTTAAGCATTGAATCGGTTATGCCAAGGCTTGCAAGCTCATTAGCACCGCCAAGGTCAAAACTTGAACTCACAATTTTACTGTCTTTGGCAATAATTGTGTCGCCCTTGCACTCATCGGCAAGTTTTTCTCCTGTAACAGCTGTATATGTGTCTGTGTCAATATCAATGATTACGATACCGCCAACCGAACGGGTTACGCAAGCCATTACATTGTAAACACCGCTCTCGCCCTCTACGGCTTTAGGCTCTGAAGTTGTTTTGTAGGTAATGCCCTTTAAAACTGTTTTAAAATCCTTTGTGTTGTCAAAGTCATAAATGCTCTTGCCAACCTTTTCCTGCTCGGTTGCATTGATGATGTTGCCGTCAGGATCTGTTACGATAAAATTGTTAAGACCGAGGCTTTTGGAAATTGTTTCCCCTGCCTCAGGAGTAGTAAGCTCGTTTACGCATTCAGATACGATGTTTGCCTTTGCAAAAAGTCCGTCTGAATAAGCGTACTCGTTATATGCTTCATTGTTTACAAACTCAGTAACAACGCTTTTTGCGTCTTTTAAATATCTTGTGTTGCCTGTGCTTTGGTTTGATGTGAGCGCAACGCAGACAACCGATGTGGCTGCCATTACAACAGCAATAACAACTGCTATAATAACCGCAACGCTCTTTTTAACTGTCTTAGAATTGTTCATAATTTTCTTCCTTTCTAAATACCTTAACTTAATAATAGCATTTTGTTTATGCCAATGCAAGCAAACATTGTGAAATAATTAACTACTGCATATAAATTGACAATAAATGAACATCTGATTTCATTGTATACAGGGTATTTGAATAATTTTTAACCTTTTTAGCTAAATTGACAATTTACCTGATAATTTGCTTTTATTAAAAAATCATAGAAAAATACAATAATTATCTTTGTGAAATATATTGCAAAATTTCCTGCGCTGTGCTAATATTCAAGTATAAATAAACACAAATTTATTTCGCTTTTTTGAAAATCAGAGATTTTTATAAAGAAAAATATTTTCTTGTATAAGCAATTCTTAACAATTCAAAATTCACTCGCAAACGGCTGCCGCTAAGGAGTGTTCAATTAGTATTTTTAAATTATTCTTGTTTATTTAGTTTTATTAGGGTTCAGAAAATGAAGCAGAGCGGTGCAAAAAATTAATCGGTGTTACTCAATATTTTAAGTACCTTACTTAATTAATTTTTTAAGACTGAGCGTTTCTCTTTGTAAAATAATCCACAAGATTTGCTCTTGCAAAGCCTTCGCTGTAAAGGTTTGGATTCAGTTCATAAATAAACGAAGTATTCTGCGCCTTTCCGAATTTGCTTGCACGAAAGCCACCCGATTTTGTTATAATTTCTCTGTCCTCAAGTTTTCGTATGCTTTTTCTTACCGTATTGTCAGACATTGAGCAGGCGGTTGCAATGGTGTGTACCGACGGAAAACACACTCCCGTATCGTCACTGCAACGCACAAGATAGCTGAGTACAGACAGCTCTGACGGAGTAAGCATAAGGCAAAACACCTCGTTTGGTAAAGTGAAAAAGTTTTTTATATTTTTCATAATATCACCTCGACTATACGGCGTAAACCAGAAAAATTGTGCTAATTAGTGCAATTTATTTTAACAAAGATAAATAATTACAACAATAAGAAAGCAAATAACAATATTATTTAATGTAAAGGAATGATTTTATGGGCTTTTTTGATGATTTATTCGGCGGCTTTTTCGACTTTAACGGCGACAGCAAAACAGATGTTGGTGAGCAGTTTATAGCTCTCAATATGATGGGTGCATTCGACAATGACGAGGACGACAAAGACAGCGCTTTTGATGATGATTTTGATGACATTGATGATGATTTTTAAAATTAAACAGCATTATAAACAGCACATCCCATACTGCATTTTAGCGGTATGGGATGTGTTATGCTTTTTAAAGAGGACAAATCCCCATACCAACAATGCAGTATGGGGATTTTTAAGAAAGGACTATAAAAGTAGTTGTCATTCAATAAATCCTTGCACAAGTACAATTAGTACAAGTACAGGAAGTACAAATTGGAAATAAGGCTTTAAAAATCTTGAAAATTTCATACCCTTGCCTGTATTACATTCAGTAAGGTAATTGTCAAATCCCCAACCGAATTTTGTAACGCAGAACAACAGGTAAATAAGTGAACCTACAGGCAACAGAATGTTGCTTACGAGGAAGTCCTCAATACCGAGAACATTCTGTCCGAACAATTCAAAACCGCTCCAAATGTTAAATCCGAAAACGCAAGGCAGGCTTGCAATCAGAATTATAACGGCGTTGATAATCACTGATTTTGTGCGGCTGATTTTGAACATATCAATGCAGAACGAAATAATATTTTCAAACACGGCAATGATTGTTGAGAAACAGGCAAATGTCATAAAGAGGAAGAACAGCGTGCCCCAAATTCTACCGCCCGCCATATTTACAAAGACATTCGGCAGAGTAATAAATATGAGTGCAGGGCCTTGGTCAGGCTCAACTCCGTAAGAGAAACACGCAGGAAAAATAATAAGTCCCGCCATAATTGCCACAAAAGTATCGAGTGCACAGATTTTCACGGACTCGCCCGGAAGAGTATTGTCCTTTGACATATAACTTCCGAAAATTTCCATAGCCGCAATGCCGAGGCTCAAAGTAAAGAAACTCTGATTCATAGCGGCGGAAACAATGTTGCCGATACCTATTTCGGATACTTTTTCAAAATCGGGAACAAGATAAAACTTAAGTCCCTCGCCTGCACCGCTAAGCAAAATGCTGTTTACGGCAAGTGCGAGAATGAGCACAAGCAAAGCAATCATCATAACCTTGCTCACCTTTTCTATTCCCTTTTGAATACCTCTGCTGCACACCAAAAAGCCGAGTATGGTAATAATAGCCATCCATATAACCATTTCAATCGGGTTTGACTGTAACTGAGAGAATACACCGCTGACTTGCTCAGAGGTCATTCCGCTTTTAAAAGTGCTTGTTGCAAATTTGTAAAAATAGCTTGTCATCCACCCTGAAACGGTTGTGTAGTACATCATCAGCAGATAACAGCCAAGCATACAGAACCAACCGTGAATATGCCATTTGCTTTTTGGCTTTTCAAGTTTTTTGTAGCCGAGTACGGCGCTTTTTCGGCTTGCTCTGCCCACCGCAAGTTCCATTGTCAATACGGGAATACCCATAAGAACGAGGAAAATAAGATAGAACAAAACAAAAAGACCGCCGCCGTTTTCACCTGCAACATAAGGAAATCTCCAAACATTGCCGATGCCGATTGCACAGCCCGCACTTACGAGAATAAATCCCAGCCGTGACTTAAAACTTTCTCTTTCCATAGAAACTCTCCTAAAACAAACTGTTGCCATTATACAAAAATTCAATATATCTTGTCAAGTATAATGTTTAATAATTATTTATTTTTGTAAAACTATAATCTATGTAATTGTTGATACTTAATTTTGCTTTGTTGACTTTTGTCTTTAAAAATGATAAAATACTTTTGATTTACAAGAGATAAAAATATTCTCGGAGGCAGATATGAAAAAAACAAAGCTGATATGCCTTTTATTAACTGCAATTTTATTGATGACCGGAGTGTGCGGGTGTATGAATTTAAACTTTTCCGAAAGGCAAGCTAAACTTGAAGAAATGAAAAGTTATGCTGAAAATAAATATAATATGAATTTTGATGTAGTGGACTTTACATTTGCAAAAGATGAAACTTACAGAAATATTTTAAGACTTACGGACGGAAAAATTGATTTTTATGTGTATAACAGTGCCAATAGAAAGAACAGTGATAAAATATACGATGATTACAGCAGGGCGATTATTAGTGATAGAGTAGTTGATTTTATAAAAAGTAAATTTAATACATCAAGTTATAACATTGATGTATATGCCGGTATTTTAATTTATGGCGATAAATCTTTAAGCTATGATTACGCTGTTAATACTGATGCCGATAATTTACTGAAAAGCAATAAGATTTTTGACGCAACAATTATTGTCAAAACAGACAAGAAAATCACCGAAATAAAAGATTCGATTTTTGAGATATATAACTTAATATGCTCGTATTCACCGGAACACATTAATTTAGAAGTTATACAGACAGTTGGAGATACTGATGATATTGACCAAACTTTAAAATGCATAATAGGAACTTATAATGACGATTGGTCGTCTTATAACTGCGTTAAATCTTATTTGAAAGTTGAAAATTTTGGTATCACTTCATCTGATGAACTTGTAAAGGAGATTAAGAATGTCTGATTTATCAAAGCTCAATGATAAACAATCACTATTGCTTACGCAGTTATCATATTATAGTGATATATTGCCGGAACAATATGAGCATAAAAGTATAAAAGAAATATATGATTTTGAAAAAGCAGATGTTGCTGATGAAGATTTAATTAATTGTTTAGAAACATTGTGTGATAATGGACTTGGCGATTTACAAATACAATCCACAGGTAATAATTGGCTTACCGGATTTGGTGCTGTATCTTTTACGGATAGCAAAGGTAATACCGGAATATCTTATCGTGTTACAGACGGAATATCTATTAAAAGTGTCAATGATTGGAGTGATAATATTGTAGCATTAGGGTATGGTACCTCTATTCAATCGTATGAGGCAGAATTATTCTTCTCAAAAAATATGAATTCATCAGGCAATAATTTTCTCTTTGGTCATTCTAAAGGTGGCGAACTTTCCGAATCTGTATATGTGAATCATTATAGTGAAATAAAAGGAGTGCATTTACTGAATCCGCAACCTCTGAATCCTTACTCACTTGCACCAGATCAAGTGATTGCTATGCAATCAGAAAAATTAGACATAGTAGTAAATGAGGAGGATTATGTATGGTTTTTGGGGACTCTACCTACACATAATATGAGAATTGCAAAGAAAAAAGATGGAGAAAATCCTCATTTGTTTAGTGCAGTACAATTTAAAGAAAATGGTGATATTGAACCCGGTACACCGGCTTGGTGGGAATTTCCAAGTTATCTTGTTATTAAAAACTTTACTATGACTTTTCAGTTTGCTTTTTCTCCTGTTGGTGCATTATACAATTCAAATATGAGAGTAATTAATTTTTTAACTAAAGGAGATAAAAATAAGGCTTATGAGTACATTAAATCAATTAAAACAAGTGTGCTGTCATTTGGGAATGAATTGCTTGATTTTGTGAATGCCTTAAGTGAGTTTCTTATGCAGACAATTGCAAGAGTTGAGAAACTCTACAATAAAAGTCAAAATGTAAAAGCACATACTTCTGAAAGCTGTTCAACAGAAATAAAGGTAGATACATATGAGTTGCGTAAATGCGCTGAAAGGTTAAGCAGAGTAAGACAAAGAGTAAATGCGTTGAATAATGATATTGAGAATTTATATCGTGCAACAGGTTTAAAAGATTTATATCTGCTCATTCAAAGTGGTGTGATTTCAAAACAGGATTACAAACTGTTGCAATGCATTTCTTATTTTAATGATACAGCAGAAGATTTTGATAATGCTGAGCGTGAGATTTCTTATCAGATATAAAAAGCAAGCGGAGTTAAAATTTCCGCTTGCTTTTGCTTTTATCTATCATAACTTTATCGGAGCAACATACCACCAAATAGGAAATCCTAAGAAAATAGTATCGTAATCCGCAAGGCTGTTCTTGTTTGTCCAGTCGAGGTCGGCTCTTGTGTAAGGCGTCTGCGGCTTGATTTCAAACAAGTCAGCGCCTGTTGCCTTTGCAAGTTTTTCTGCCATTGCCTTAGTGTTACCGCTTGACGAAAAATATGCTATTAACTTTTTCATTATAATCAACCTTTCAAAGAAATTCAGCTTGTATTTAAACAGTATTTATATTATACACCTTTGTTTTACAAATGTCTAATGCCTATTTCAAATTGCTTGCTATGCCATTTGGTAATCACAAAAAAGCAAGGCGGAAATTAAACCGCCTTGCTTAAATTATTTTTTATTGCATTTTAGCGTGCAGGCTGAGCAATTACCGCCACACTTTGAAATCATCTTATCCTTTTTAGTTTTTCTTACGGCGAGAATAACCAAAAGAGCTACAATTACTAAAATTATAATACTCGGTATATCCATATTCGCCCTCCGTTAAGCCAAGCCAAAGGCAAGACCGACTGCGTGAATAAGAAAGGCCACACACCATGCGATTGCGCACTGAATAATAACAGTTGCGACAGCCGCCTTAGTACCACCCATTTCTCGCTTTACGGTTGCAATAGCGGCAACACAAGGAGTGTAAAGCAAAGTAAATATAAGGAATACAGCGGCGGTAAAAGGAGTAAACAATTTACTTACAAGCTCGGCATTTCCGCCCATAAGTACAGTAAGTGTAGACACAACGCTTTCTTTTGCGGTAAAGCCTGTAATGAGAGCTGTTGATACTCGCCAATCGCCAAATCCGAGCGGAGCAAAAATAGGAGCAACCAAGCTGCCAATCATTGCAAGCAGGCTCTGTTCGGGTGATTCGGCAACATTAAATTTTGCGTCAAAGGTCTGCAAAAACCAAATTATAATTGACGCTACAAAAATAATTGTAAATGCCTTTTCTATAAATCCCTTTGCCTTTTCCCAAATGAGATGCACAACGCTCTTTGCCGATGGAAGTCGGTAATTAGGCAGCTTCATTACAAACGGAACAGGCTCGCCCTTGAACTTTGTGCTTTTTAAAATCAAAGCATAAATAATGGCACAAATAATGCCGAATATGTATAGTCCCACCATTACAAGCGCCTGATACTGCCTTGGGAAAAATACGCTTATAATCAGCGAATAAATCGGCAGTTTTGCACTGCAACTCATAAACGGAGTGAGCAGGATTGTCATTTTTCTATCTCTTTCGCTTGAGAGTGTTCGTGTTGACATAATTGCAGGAACAGAACAGCCAAAGCCTATAAGCATTGGCACAAAACTTCTGCCCGACAGTCCTATTTTTCTTAACAGCTTATCCATTACAAAGGCAACCCTTGCCATATAACCCGTATCCTCAAGAATAGACAAAAAGAAAAACAGAGTTACGATTGTAGGCAAAAAGCTGATTACACTGCCCACACCGTTGCATATGCCGTCTACCACAAGCGAATGCACAACAGGGTTAATCTGTACGGCGGTGAGTGCGTTGTCTATAAGCGATATAACAGAATCTACGCCTAAACTCATAAGGTCAGAGAGCCATGCGCCCACAAGGTTAAAGGTCATAACGAATATGAGTGCCATAATTGCAATAAAGCAAGGAATAGCGGTATATTTGCCCGTAAGCAATCGGTCAATTTTCATACTTCGCTTATGCTCTTTGCTTTCGTGCGGACGGACAACTGTTTTTTGACACATTTTTTCTATAAAGCTGAATCGCATATTTGAAATGGCGGCCTCTCGGTCAAGTCCCGTTTCATCTTCCATTACGGATACAATGTGCTCAAATGCCTGCTTTTTGTCATCAGTCAGGTTAAGCAGCTTTTCAATAGGCACATCGTTTTCTATCAGCTTTGTTGCGGCAAATCGCAGCGGCAGTCCCGATTGCTTTGCCTCAGGCTCTATCATATGCACTACGGCGTGTATGCAGCGGTGAACCGCTCCGACAGGGTCTTTTTTATCTACACTGTCTGTGCAAAAATCTATTCGCCCCGGCTTTTCCATAAATCTTGCCACATGAAGTGCGTGACTTACAAGCTCGTCTATACCCTCATTTTTTACGGCTGAAATAGGAATAACAGGTATTCCGAGAATTTGCTCAAGCTCGTTTACTCTGATACTTCCGCCGTTTTCTCGCACCTCGTCCATCATATTCAGCGCAAGCACCATAGGAATACCAAGTTCCATAAGCTGCATAGTAAGGCATAGATTTCGCTCAAGGTTTGAGGCGTCTACAATATTTATAATTCCGCTCGGCTTATCTTTTATCAAGAAATCTCGTGTAACTATTTCTTCGCTCGAATACGGCGACAATGAGTAAATACCCGGCAAGTCGGTAACTGTTGCCTCAGGGTGATTTTTAATTGTGCCGTCTTTTCTGTCTACGGTAACACCCGGAAAATTGCCCACATGCTGATTAGCGCCCGTAAGCTGATTAAACAAAGTGGTTTTGCCGCAGTTTTGGTTTCCTGCAAGCGCAAATGTAAGTTTGCTGTCTTTCGGCAGTGCTTTGCTTTCATCGTGAATATGATAATCGTTTGCCTCGCCAAGCTCGCCTACTCGTGGATGCGGAATAGATTTATGCCTTTGCGGTTTGCTGTCGGCAACAACTTTTCGTTCGTGTATGTTTTCAATTTCAATTTTCTTAGCCTCATCAAGTCGGAGCGTAAGCTCATAGCCTCTCACTTCAATTTGAATCGGATCGCCCATCGGCGCTATTTTCTGCAAAGTAATTTCAGTGCCGGGTGTAAGTCCCATATCAAGCAAATGGTGTCTTAATGCTCCGTCACCGCCAACCCTTGTAATAAAAGCACTTTGTTTTGGCTTTAGTTTATCCATTTCCATAAATAATGCCACCCCTATAAATGCAAATGTTCATTTCATTTTTTCATTTCATAATTTTTCTTTCCTTATATTATAATAAACCTTATGTCTATATGCAACCATTTAACAGTTGAAAATTGTAAAAATTAGGAATATAATCTATATAGTATGAATTTATGTGAAACAAAAAGGTGGATTGAATGGAAAAAGAATTAAAAAAGCAAAATCTTGATATGCTCAACGGCAGTATATGGAACAAACTGCCTGTTTTTGCCCTGCCGATTGCGGCAACGGGTATACTCGAACAGCTTTTTAATGCGTCCGATATAGCAATAGTAGGCAACTTTGCACAAACCGACAAAACCGCAGCGGTAGCGGCAGTAGGAGCAAACAGCCCGATTATCGGTCTGATACTGAACTTATTTATCGGCATAGCGCTCGGCGCAAATGTTGTAATAGCAAATGCCATAGGACGAGATGACAGGCAGACGGTGCAAAAAGCCGTGCACACTTCTATGGTAGTGTCTGTAATCGGCGGTGTATTGGTTGCGATAATCGGAGAACTTATAGCCGAGCCGTTGCTTACGGTGCTGAATGTACCCGACGATGTGCTTGAGCTTGCACTGTTGTACTTGAGAATATATTTTCTCGGAATGCCTGTCATACTGCTGTACAACTTTGAGGCGGCGATTTTCAGAAGTATAGGCGAAACCAAAATGCCGCTTATTGCGCTTACGCTGTCGGGAATTTTGAATGTACTGCTTAATCTCTTCTTCGTAATCGTACTTAAAATGTCGGTAAACGGAGTAGCAACCGCAACAGTGCTTGCAAATGTTGTGAGCGCAGGTATTCTTTATATAAAGCTCGTAAAAAGCGACAAATACATAAAAGTAGAATTTAAAAAATTAAGAATTGACGGAAAAGTCTTTGCAAAAATTATGCAGATAGGACTTCCCGCAGGCATACAGAGTGCAGTGTTTGCCGTTGCGAATATTGTAATTCAGGGTGCGATAAACAGCCTTGGTACTACCGTAATAGCTGCCTCAAGTGCGGCATTCAATATAGAGATTATCGCTTACAATGTAATGAACTCGTTTAGTCAGGCTTGCACAACATTTGTCGGACAAAACTTTGGTGCAAATAAAATTGACCGCTGTAAGAAAACGCTTTTCCTCTGTCTTATTGAGGACGCAATCGCATCGGGAACGGCAATTTTTATAGTGCTTATAACAGGAAAGTTTTTGCTCTCCATATTCAATAACAACCCTGAGGTAATTGAAATCGGCTACACAAGACTTGTAATTATTTTTATAGCTTACATATTTTCAATGCTGTATGAGGTAATGTCGGGATACTTAAGAGGATTCGGATTTTCGCTTGTTCCTGCAATTCTCACTACCGTAGGCGTATGCGTGGTGCGAATAGTGTGGATAAACACTGTATTCCCAGCAAACCGAACCTTTGCTGCAATAATGACCGCCTACCCCGTCAGCCTTTCCACAACAGCAGTGCTGATATTCATAGCACTTATGATATACCGCCCGTCTAAGAGGTTTGGAGAGAAAAAATAATAATATAAATCGGACTCAGCCTTTATCATTAAATAAATTTAGAGTGAGCAGGTATCTGTAAAAAATATTTATTAATTAATTGACAATTCCGCTAATATTTGTTATAATCATAATGTTATTAATTTATTTTATATGCAGGCATACTAACCTGTCACAAAAACAAAAATTAATAAATAAGCAGGTATGGCGGAATTTAAGTGAGCATCCAAATCTTTGATTTGGCTTTGCGAACTTATGCAAAATCTATTTTAATAGATTTTGTAGGCAGACTAACCTGTCGCAAGAACAAAAATTAATAAATAAGCAGGTATGGCGGAATTGGCAGACGCGTATGGTTCAGGTCCATATGAAAGCAATTTCATGCAGGTTCAAGTCCTGTTACCTGCACCACAAAGAGGTATTAGTACACATAAGTATTAATACCTCTTAAATTTTGTTGATTTTCTTTCAGGACTAGAAGACGAGCGTTAAGAAAACAGTCCGGTGGTAGGTAAAAAATATTCTTTAAACCCTCATCACCTACAAAACTGTATATTGTCATCTTGATACTTCCTTTCTATTTTAAATATGATTGCTTCCTAAAGATACAACTAACTTCTCTAATCAAAAGTGTACCACATATAAATAAAGTACAATCAATAAACCTACTACTATTAAACAGTTAAATAATAGTACATCAATATCCATATACTCTATAACCTTTCCTATTATTTTATTATATTTTACCATACAAAAGAAAAGAGGACTCGATATTGAGTCCTCTCCCCTTGAAATGTTAAACTATGATTAAAGTAGTTATTGCCTATTAATACCGACCAGCTGGTCTAACAAGTTCTTTTCTATCCCACTTATCTGTTGAAGATACTTCCTCATCATAAGCTGGAGTGATTGTCTCGGTCCAAGCTGGAGTAATGACTTCGTCGTAAGCTTTTTCCCAATGACCGTCTTCTACCGTCTTGGTTCCCGTTTTTACATATTCCTTCTCATAATGGTAAGAGCCTGTGCCACCATTTTCTCTTGCTTCCCAAAGAAGATGCTCTTCTTCGTTAGCATCTGTCATTTTCATACCGCAGTCATTACATACATCATAACCTACCCATTCATATACATCTTCCTCGTGAGTACCTGTTACAACCCACTCTTCATCGTGATGTTTTGTCACAGCATCGTGATATACTGTTACAGCGTCGTGGTGTTTATAGTACTTGTACACTGCGTCGTGCCAAGTCTTTCCATCGTTAGAGTTTTCAGAATTTCCATCTGATTTTGATGTGGTTTCCTTCGGCTCGTCCTTCTTTGTATCTGTCTTAGATGATGATGTGTTGGTTTTTGAGGTTTCTTCCTTCTTTTCGGTGTTACCCTTGTTTGTATTTTTGTTCTCATTGGAAGATACTGTTGTCTTTACTTCATCTGCCTTAACAGTTACTGTCTTACCGTCGTCAGTCTTAACTTCTACCTTGCCGTCTTTTACTTCAACTTTTTTACCGTCTTTGTCAGTAATGTTGCCGTCTTTATCAATTTTTAGACCGTTATCCTCAATAGCCTTGCTGACCTCAGATGATACAGTTGAAGATATTATTGACGGTTCTGTCGGTTCTTTCTCAGCGTTACAGCCTGCAAGAATGCTTATGCCGACTGCTGATGTGCCTGCAAGTATTGCAGCAACGCAGACAACTGCGATTACCTTTGTTTTTACTGTTGCAGTTGCTGTTGCCTTTATGATAGATGATACTGTTGACTTTGCACCTGTTGCAATGCCTTTTGTTGCAGAGGTCGCAAGTGTCTGTCCGTTCGGGAGCTTGATTGTAATGTTCGGTACTGCAAGGCTCTTTGCTTCTTCCTTGAAAATAGTTGTAAAGAAAGGTACAACAACAACGCCGTGAAGCTTGTCACCGCTCTTTTTTTCGTAATCTTCAATTGCGGTTTTCATCTTTGCTCTTGAAGAGTTAAGGCGAGATTTTACTGTTCCCTCTGAAATTTCAAGTCCCTGTGCAATTTCAGAAATTGACATTTCATCAAAATAAAACATTAAAACAGTCTGATACTGATTGAATGAAAGTGTGTCTTCCATAATCTGTAACAGTACTTTTCTTTTTTCGGTTTTGGTTATGTACTCCTCGGGTAGCATTAACTCATCTGTTTCTGCTTCTGTAATCAGAACTTCATCATCTATCCGATATTCCACCTTTCCTTTCAATTTGTTTTTGCATTTGTTTACAGCTATTGATATAATCCAACCGCAAAACTTTTGTTCATCATTGAGTGTGTCAAGCTTCAAAAAAGCTGTAATGTAGGTTTCCTGCATTATGTCTTTTGCGTTTTCTTCATCTTTGAGCAAAGAAAGGCAGTTGTACCACACATCATTATGTGTAAGCTCATACAGCTTATCAAATGCTTTTTTATTGCCGTTTTTAGCACTCAATACAAGCTCTTTGATTGTTTTCATAATATTTCCTCCTTTTTATGATTTTTTGCGTTCCTATATATTAGACAATCCAAAACGCAAAAAGGTTCATTTTTTCGAGAAATTTTTTGAAAATTTTTAAAAAATCAATTTTTACTGCTCAAATCATAAATTGAACCGTTATCAAGAAATATCATTTTATTCGGTATGGGATTTTCTGAATTGTTTATGTTCCAAAATTTATAATTTTGATAATCTTTTTCTCTCATATCAGTAGGATAAGTACCTTCAGTGTAAAGAGTTAATTCATCGGTTGTGTCAAAATCATTATCACAGCGTTCTATCGTCCACTCTTTGCCATTTATATATCTTGTTTCAGGCTCATCATCAATAACAGTATCACTGCAATTAAAGGTATACTTATTATCACTTATCTTTTTAAGATTTGTAATAACGCCACTGCATACAGATTCATAATATTTATCTGCCGAAAAGCCTTTGACTTCACATTTAAATGTACCGTCATCAGCTATTTCAACCGTACTGCTAACCATACCGTTTTTAATAACCCTGTAAAATCCTGCTATTGGACTGTAATCTGCGTTGTTTTGGGAGTCGCTGTCATACTTAGCTAAAAAAGACATTGCTTCTGAATATGACATACCTTTGCATTTCTCAGGGCTGTAATAATTGCCGTAATCACTATCCAGATAATCACTGTATAACAGCAAAGAACCCATATTATCAAGAATATCGTATTTATACTTATCACATTTATCGTAACCGACTTCTTCATCAAACAGGTTGCCTGAATTGCTGATATTAGGAATCTCAGTTTTTGTCTGTTCCATAATCATTTTAAAATCAATTTCATTTTCTTCACAATTATCAGTTGTAAATTTGAAAAATCTGCACACATTAGATGTCGTTCTTCTCTGTGTAAACAAGTATAAATCTTTTCCGTCTGATGATTTAAATAAAATGTACGGGTCATATGTATATTGAAGTGATGTTTGTAACTGGTATTCGTCCTTATCTTTAAAAGAAATCTCTTTACATTCTCCGTCAGAATAAGTATATATATTTAGCGTTACATATGTGTAATCGTTGTATGTATCTTCAACAGACTTAACAAATATCAGTTCAGGCGTATCATCTCCCATTATATCCTCAAAAACAATTTGCTTTGACTCATCTGTTTTGTTCTGATAATCATACGCTCTGATTTCAAAGGCATTTTGTTTCAAAACGATTTTATACGCTTGATAGGCTTCGTGATAATCTGGCTTAGGAGCTTGTGTAGTTTCTGCAACCGTTGGTTTTGTTTGTTCCTGTGTAGTTATTTGCTGTGTAGTAATTTGCGTAGTTGCTTGGTCGGGTGTAGCGTTTGAAACTTCATTCTTTCCGTTACAACCACTTAATGTAACGCTTGTCATTGGCACTAACATTGCAATCAGCATTACAAGACATTTTCGTTTTTTAGTTTTCATAAAATTTCATTTCCTCTTTTTTAACATATTAGGCGACAAAGGGCTTATGCTGTAAGCTCTGTATATTAGACACTTTAAATGTCAAAAAAGTTCATTTTTTCGAGAAATTTTTTGAAAATTTTAAAAAAAATTTAAAAACTTTGAAAAAATTTAAAACATCACCGTTTTTCTAATAAAAAAGGTGCATAGAACAAGCTACGCACCTCGAAAAACACATAGCCCTTTTGTCGCCAAACAAATTCAACGCTTACTACAAGTATGCTGAAATAGAGCCTGCATTTTTACCGAAATAAAAATACACACTTGTGTAAGCATTATAATTAAATTTGTTTGGCATTTTTATTTTAGCATACAATATGTGAAAATTCAATATTATTTTAAAATAACTTTCAAAATTTATGTAAATCTATTCTGCCGTTAAATAAATTTTGAAAGTTAATTTTAATTTGAGGGAACAACTTTTCGGCTGTTCCCTCTTTTTTTTAGCTGTGCAGTACAGGATTTTTGTTTTCGACATGATTATATTTTTCAGAACCGAACATATCACGGATTTCATCAAGCGTTAATTCTCGTTTGCTTTTCTTGCGGTACGGTTCTGTATGAAAATACCAAGCCTGTTTTTTGTGAGAGCGTTGATGATACTTTGACTATGAACAAGCCGCAATAGGCGAGGTAAAAAGTTTTTTCTAAAACAAAAGTATGTTACCTGCACCAAAAAAGGATATTAGTACATAAAAGTACTGATACCCTTTTAAGTTTATCCCCCCTCATATGCTAAATGACATATGAGGGGGATTTTTAAATTTATAATATCTGATTTAATAATTCAAGTCATAGGAATAGATATCTTCCCAATTACGGCGGAGGACTATGTCGGCGGTCAGGGTTGTATCGTTATACACTATTGACCACTGTGTGTTGCTTGTGACATCTTCGGGATTTGGGAGCTGCGCTGCTGCTTTTAAGGCTTTCCATGCGGAATCTGTTGTGTAGTTAGTTTTTTCCTCTTCAAAAACAGCCTCAATTTTGTCATAACGCTCCTTGCCATGACCGTAAATGCCGTTCTTTTGGTTTGGCTGAACTTTATCAATATACATTCCGTAGAAATTAGTTATTGTGCGAATTGATGTATCGGTTAGTTTTCTGTCGGCGCTGTTGCAATCGTACTCCACTACCCTGCCGTCACCGCTTGAATCTGTAATATAAAAATGATAATCTCTGCCGCTTGTTGCGAACATATCGTATTCGCCGAGCAAATCAACTGCCTCTTGCGTAGATGCGGCTTTGTCAAGCACAAGTCGGATTGCAAGAGTTGTGCCGATGGTTTGCTTGCCTGTATTCTGACGAGTAGGGTCACTGTCAAGGGTAAGAACTGCAATAGAAACGCCTTTTTCGTTCATTCCGTCAAGACAGATAAACGGCGCTGTAAGACAAGTGAGCTTTGATTTTATATTCTTGTCGGCAACATTAGCCTTAATATTATCGAGTGCAGCTGTTGCAACAGACTTGTAGCCGTCCTTTGGCGAACAATACACAAGCAAAGCCGAGGAATCATTTTTAAAATCATAGTTGCGACCCATAAGTACATCGCCGTTGCTCGCAGTCATTGTAAATGCACTGCACGCAAACTTGGGCGCTTTTATGCTGATAGGCAGAAACGGCAAGGATTCCCCGACAATAGCATTTACAAAACTTTGGTCATCGGTAATGCCCTTTTCAATGATGTTATCAAGGTTATAATCATATTTTACATTCATTTTATAAACATTGAAATCATCATAGTCTGTAACCTTTCTTATTGTAGATATTGTTTGAAATCTCGTAAAATAAATAGCAGTAAATACTCCGCCAAGCAGAATAATAAGTATGAGAATAATTGAAATGATTCGGACTAAAATTTTTTTGACGTTAGATTTTTTTACTGTGTTACTCATAAATGCCTCCTTGCTTGCATATGCAAACGCAGTTGTGCGATATTACATTGTTATTTGTGTATCTTGTGCTATTATTGTAGCATATAGTTTTATTAAAATCAACAGTTTTTTATAATTTATTGCAAGATTTTTAAACCATTTGGCATTTAATCATATTTATTTAACGCAAATAAGCAATTTAATATTGTAAATATCAATTCAAAACACAAAAAAGGAGTAGCCGTAATTACAGCTACTCCTTATAAATATTAGTTCAAAATATTATTTAGTACCAAAGATTCTGTCGCCTGCATCACCAAGGCCCGGACGAATGTATGCGTTATCATCAAGTTCACGATCGAGTGCTCCAACATAAAGCTGAATGTCGGGGTGTGCTTTCATAAGAGTTTCTACACCCTTTGGAGCTGCTATGATAGACATAAATTTAATCTTTTGGCCGCCATGCTTTTTAATGTAATCTACTGCTGCGACTGCCGAACCGCCTGTTGCGAGCATTGGGTCAACAACAACGATCTGACGCTGGTCTATCGGCTCAGGGAGTTTGCAGTAGTATTCGTGAGGCTCATGGGTAACAGGGTCACGATAAAGTCCGATGTGACCTACTCTTGCAGACGGAACGAGAGCGAGAATGCCGCCGACCATACCAAGACCTGCTCTAAGAATTGGCACAACAGCGAGTTTTTTGCCTGAAATTACAGGCTGTTTAGACTCCTCAAGCGGAGTTTTAATTGTAATTTCCTGAGTTTCAAGGTCAGAAAGAGCCTCGTAACCCATAAGCATAGCGATTTCCTCTACAAGTTTACGGAACTCGTTTGTAGAAGTGTTTTCTTTTCTGAGTAAAGTGATTTTGTGGCGAATAAGCGGATGTGTCATATATGAAACAGACATAATTTTCCTCCAAGTTTAAAATTATTTTATTAACTTTATATATAATATCATATTTTGTCGATATATTCAAGCCGTATATTAAATTTTTTCGTGGATTGAATTTAATTCTGAAATGCTGATGTTGTGAATAGTTGCTTTTTCTGAATTTATTTCTAATCTGTTGAGATTGCTGTCCTGAATATAGGTCATACCCATAAATACAGTGCCGTCATCAGCGAAAATTTCGGCATATACGGTATCAAATATTACCCTCAAGTTTAGATTATGTCCACAACATTTTAGCGGAGCGGACTTATCAAGACAGAATAAAGTTTTACTATTACTGTCATAAGTGATTTTAAGACCGAAAAGCTCTAATGAAAATGAATTTGACACATCTGCACTTATGCTGATATCGCAGGCTCGACTGTCAATTCTTTTGATATATGGATTTGAATTTGAAATTGCAACATTATTTATTGTTACAGAATCTTTATAGAGTGTTTTAAGCTCGTTAATTGGCAATGCGGAAAGATACATATTATTATCAATCTTTTTTATTGTCATATTTTGCGGAATGTTCAGGCAGCTTCCAAACGAATTATTTGGAATAACTGCTGACGCAAAGGCTGTGCGTATGCGCCTGCCGTCGTGAGTATTGAACCAAGATTGAGCGGCATAGGACGCATTGCCAAAGTTTAATCTCTTTTGCTTGGTTTCTATTTTAAATTTTTTGCCGTCAAAGCTGCCTATGTAGTATCTGTCAGCGGCGGCGGAAAATACCCACTTAATGTTATCGCTGTCATTTTCAACAGTAAGCGGATAGAAATCGGGGCACTCGGAATCATCAGGCATTGTTATTTCCTGTATTTTTTGCCATTGAGTGAGATTTTCGGATTTCAAAATTGCAAAGCTGTGACCATCAAGATATAACACCATAATGTAGATGTCAAGCGGTGAATAGTATATTACCTTTGGATCTCTGTTTTCGTATGCTAAATTTTCTATTATAGGATTTTTGTCATATTTAATCAGGGTTTTTCCGCCGTCTGTGCTATACGCAAGGCATTGTGTAAAAGGCTTATGCTTTGAAGTTTCTGATGTGTGACCTGCGCTTGTGTAATAATACAGAATAACAGGAGTATCGTCCTGCTGAAAACCACATCTGTTATCCTTGTCAATTATTGCACAACCTGAGAACATTGTTCCATCTTTATCGGGAAACAGCACATCTCCAAATTCTCTCCAATGTATAAGATCCTCGCTGAATGCGCCGCCCCAATGCATATTTTCCCATGTTGTGGCAACCGGATTGTGCTGAAAATACATTAGATATTTTCCGTTTGCATACACAAGTCCGTTCGGGTCATTTATCCAACCCTTGGCGGCTGTAAAATGCACCAGCGGTCTGTATTTGCCGTCATATTCAAAGCTGATTTCTTCGGCTTTATTAAAGCAAATATCGACAATCGGTGACGAAGTGATTTTTATTTTTTTACCTTTAAATCTTTTTAAATCAACAGGAAATTTATAGTCGGGTGTATTGTTATCAAGTCTAACGACTAAATCATAGACAAGCTCATTATCTATATAAAAATACAATCTTTTATTTTGAGCGTTGTCGCTGGCAGGGAGCAATATATAATTAGTATCACATAAAAATTCCATATTATCACCTCAAAAATTTAAAGTAATTACAGTAATTTAATTATATATTCGCCGCCTTTTCTTGTCAATATTTTACAAAAAACAGCCGACAGAATCACAAAATCTGCCGACTGCTTTTTAATCTTTATTATTAATAATATTTCTGATTTCTTCTTCGGCTTGCCTTACCTCCTCAAGAAACGCAAGCGATGGCACACGCAAAGCACCGTTTCCGAGTATAATCATTTGTTCAAGCGCATCTGAGGTTACTACTCGAACTCGGTTATTTTTAGCGAGCTTATGCGTTACTTTTTCAATATACATATCGGCGGTTTCAGTCTCTTTGGTGTAAACAATGCTGATTCCGTTCACGGTTTCAACTTCTCTGTACTGCCCTTTTACACGGTAAGCATCAAATACGAGAATGAGATTGCACTTGCTGTATCCCTGATAATTGCAAAGAATATTTATAAGCACCTGCCTTGCACCGTCAAGACTGCGTTCCGTCAATTCTTTGAGGTGCTCCCAGGCAAAAATCACATTGTATCCGTCTACAAGCAAATATTCCGTGCCGTTGTACTGCGGATTTTTTCTCAGCTTTTCAGCCGCCTTATCTATTGCAGATACCGCAGTAACCTTTCGCTTTTCGGGTGCTTTTTTATGAGTAATTGGGCCGTAAGTCTGCTCAAAAATTTGCATAAGCTCCTTGTCAAGTGCGAAAACATCATCTTGATTTTTGCATTTTGCAAAGGCGGTTTTGCTGTTTACGCTCTTTGATTCGTCAGTAGCAGGCGTTAGCGCACTCGGCAGGTGCATATGTTCGCTTACCTCATTCCACGCAACATTGTAACCTGCTCCATGTGAGCAGAAAACCGAGCCGAAAGGATTTTCAGAATCGGCATCGCAGTCATAACCAATGCTTTCAATTACCTCTTCAGCATTGTGACAATGCTCATATCCTTTTAAAATACAAGTGAGCTTGCCTTTGCCATGGGTGTACTGCATAACCTCTTTTGTGTAGCTCCGCATTTCTGAAACAGGGCAGGTGCCGTTAAGCACCGTAACATCTCCCCTGCTTTCCGGTGATGAAAATGTACCGTTCATACGCTGAATATCCGACATCGCCCTGCCGATATTTTCATTGGGAACTTCAAGCGTAAATTCATAAACGGGTTCAAGCAAAATGCTTTTTGCCGAGCGCAAGCCTTGTCTTACTGCTCTGTAAGTTGCCTGTCTGAAATCGCCGCCCTCGGTATGCTTTGCGTGAGCTTTGCCCGATACAAGGGTAATTTCAACATCAGTAATCGGTGAACCGGTCAACACTCCGATGTGCGTTTTTTCGTGCAGATGAGTTAGTATAAGTCTTTGCCAGTTGCGGTCGAGCAAATCTTCTTTACAGCGTGAATTAATGATAATTCCACTGCCACGCTTAAGCGGTTTTATCAGAAGATGAACCTCCGCATAGTGCTTGAGCGGTTCAAAATGCCCCACACCCTCAACTGTGTTTTCTATGGTTTCCTTGTAAATAATATTGCCTGTGCTAAATTCTACCGTCATACCAAAGCGCTCAAAAATTATGCTTTTAAGCACTTCAAGCTGAATTTCGCCCATAAGCTGTATTTGAATTTCAGCAAGCCTACTGTTCCACACCACATTAAGCTGTGGATCTTCATTCTCCAAAATTTTAAGTTTTGCAAGTGCAGTGTGTGGGTCTGTTCCGTCTGTAAGGTCAACCTTGTATGTGAGTACAGGTTCAAGCATTGGCAAATCGGAATCGCTTTCTATACCGAGTCCATCACCTGATTTTGCAAAAGTAATGCCTGTTACGGCGCACACTGTGCCTGCCGCCGCCTCGTCAATCGCAGTGAATTTCTCTCCCGAATACACTCTGATTCGGTTCACTTTTTCGGCATTGACATTTTTGTCGCTTTTAAGCACTTCACGCACCTTTAAACTGCCGCCCGTTACTTTCATAAAAGTAAGTCGGTTGCCTTGATTATCGTTGGCAATTTTAAAGGCTTTTGCGCCAAACTCACTCGGATAGTCGGGCATTTGTGTGTATTCGTCAAGCAAGGCGAGAAACTCACGCACACCGTCAAGTTTAAGCGCCGAGCCGAACATACAGGGAAAAAGCTTTCGCTCCTTAATTGCTCTGATAATATCAGCTTTTTCAATACTTTCGGTTTCGTAATATTTCTCAAGCATTTGCTCGTCACAAACAGCTACATTTTCACGAAAAGAATCTGTGCTTTGATATGTAAAGTCAACGCAGTTTTCGTCAAGATTTGTTCTAAGCTGTGCCATAATTGCAAGCTTGTCTGCACCGTCAAGATCCATTTTATTTACAAATATAAAGCAAGGCACATTGTATCTTTTCAAAAGTTTCCAAAGTGTTGCTGTGTGGCTCTGAACTCCGTTTGTGCCGCTGATTACAAGAATTGCATAATCAAGCACCTGCAAAGTACGCTCTGCTTCTGCCGAAAAATCAATATGCCCGGGGGTGTCAAGCAGAGTAAATTCGGTATCGTTGTACTTCATTACAGCCTGTTTTGAAAATATGGTAATGCCTCTGTCACGCTCAAGCGAAAATGTGTCGAGAAAAGAATCCCTGTGGTCAACTCTGCCGAGCTTGGTTATATTTCCCGAGCAGTACATAAGCGCCTCGGAAAGCGTGGTTTTACCCGAGTCAACATGAGCAAGTATTCCGACTGCGATTTTTTTCATTTTATCACCGTACCCTGCAAAATAATACAAAAAATCAGTTAATAAAATTATATCATAGCAAACCCGAGTTGTAAATTATCCAATTGTAATTTTATAACTCCGCAATCATCGGTCGGGTAAACACAGCATAAGCCAAGCCAATCTTCTTAAACTCGTTTTTCGATAAATTTGTAACTTTAATCATTTTCTTAACTTCTTTTAAAGTTATTTTCATTAAGTTAGATTTAGCTAACTTCTCTTTTAAGAAAAGCTGTGTGTAAAGCATCGTGTAAATACTTGTTCACACAGGTTATGTTTTTAGATATTATGGTTTATACTATAATTAGCACTTACAGTTTTTTCTGCGTAAACGGCTAACCTTTTGTCGCTTTGTGACATTTTACCGGCAAGATTAAAAATATCACCGAATTATTACGGTATTGCGTAAAATAATAACTATGGGGTGATTTTTTGAAAAGCAAAAATAAAACGAATAAAAATACGATTAAAGCATATGAAAATGCAAACAAAAATCTTGAGCGTTGCCTTGACCAAATGGCGAACGCATACTCAACCTACGACTGCACGGGACTTATTCCAAGCAAGCCCGAAACCGAGGCTGAGCTTGACTCATACAAAGAGGTTTACAATTACCTGCCGACTGACGCAGACACTTTATAAAAAAGAGCCTTGCTCAATCGCAGATTTTATTTCCCGAGAAATATTTTTCATATCATCGGGAATCGGCGCAGTGACAGTAATCGGTTGTTTTGTTATCGGGTGCACAAAATCAAGTTTACCGCAGTGCAAAGCCTGCCTTTGAATTTTATCAAGTCTGCCTCCGTACAAATCATCGCCCTCAAGCGGATGTCCTAAATATGCCATATGACAGCGAATCTGATGTGTTCTGCCTGTTTCAAGCACAAGGCTTACAAGTGTGCAGTCCTCGCCTTTTGCGAGCACCTTGTAATGAGTAATTGACTCTGCACCGTCGGGTGTAACCTCTCGCACCATTTTAGAGTCCTTTTTTAATGCAATGGGTGCGTTTACAGTGCCGTTTTCATTTATAATCCCTGAGCAGACCGCAAAATATGTTTTGTTAAGCGCAAATTTTACAGCGTTTGCCGTATAGCGGTCTTTTGCAATGAAAACTATTCCCGATGTATCTTTATCGAGCCTGTTTATGGCACGGAATGTAAATTCCTTTCCGCTGTTTTGCGCATAATAAGCCACAATATTGGCAAGAGTGTCGCTTTGGTGCTGTTTTACAGGGTGAACAGGCATTGAATACGGCTTGTTTACTATTAGAATATAGTCGTCTTCGTACAGAATGTCGAGTTCGCCCTCAACAGGCTCTATGCCGATTTTTTCATCAATCAGCCTGATTATAACTTCTTTGCCTGCCGAAACGGTATCAATGGTTCGCAAAATTTTTCCGTCCATCAAAATACCGTCTTTTTCTCGCTTTAGACGTGTTATCATTCTTGATGAAAGCTTGCAGTACGAGCGCAAAAAGTTGAGCGCATTTACTCCGTCATATTCAGTTGGAACGGTGAAAGTGAGCTTATTAGGCATAGATATATCTCCAAATAAGAAATGCTAAAACACATTGAAGTGCAAAAATTACGGGAATACCAACCATAAATTTTGCGTGTCTGGTTTTGTGGCGAATAATGAGCATAGTTATATACATTGATACACTTCCACCAAGGGCAGAAAGCAAAAGCAGGGTGCTTTCGGGTACTCGCCACTTTCGTTTAATTGCTTTAACTTTATCTGATATTGTTACAATTATTGATATAAGGTTTATAAGTACAAGATAAACCACCGTTAATTGTGAATAAATCTCCATATTTCACCTCAAAGGAATGATTTTAATGTCAGTAAAAAAATTTGCGCCTGTAATTTTATCAGCCGTACTGCTTGTAACAGCGCTTGCTGCAAGGGCATATTACGAAAACGGCGAAGTTAAGCCTGTATCAACCTCAACGATGGATACAGCAACAAATGACAATGCCAAAGTTGAGCAGAATGAACGCTCGACAAAAGAAATGCGTGGCGTGTGGGTGTCTTACATAGAACTTGATATGCAGAATGAATCCGATAAAAGCGAATCTGCTTTCAGAGAGAAATTTAAAAACATTGCAATCACAAGCAAAAACGCAGGATTTAATACACTTATTGTGCAGGTGCGACCGTTTTGTGACGCACTGTACGATTCAAAGTTTTTCCCTTATTCGCACATTTTGAGCGGCGAACAGGGAGTAAATCCGGGTTATGACGCACTTGAGGTAATGTGCGAAGTCTGTTCGCAGCTTGACCTCGATATTCACGCATGGGTGAACCCGTACAGAATCAGCACAGACAGCACACCGCAGGTTTTGAGTGAAACCAATCCGTATGTGATAGACAACGAGCTTGGCGAGGAAACCGAAAGCGGAATTTTTCTGAACCCTGCCAACAAAATGGCTCGTAAGCTGATAATTGACGGTGTAACCGAAATCGTAAAGAACTACGATGTTGACGGAATACAGTTTGACGATTATTTTTACCCGACTCAGGACAGTGAATTTGACGATGAAGAATATGCCGAATATGTGGACACTGTGGGTGCAATGAACTGTATGTCGGTGGATAACTGGCGAATTGCCAATGTAAACACTCTGATTTGTGATACTTACAGGGCAATACATAAAATCAGCAATGATGTTGATTTCGGCATTTCTCCGCAAGGCAATATTGACAACAACGCAAAGATTTACGCCGATGTAAAAACATGGTGTATCTGCAAAGGTTTTGTAGACTATATCTGTCCGCAGCTTTATTACAGCCTTGACAATCCTGCGCTCACCTTTGAAAATTCGCTTAACAGCTGGGCAAGTCTTGATATAAATAAAAATGTTAAGTTGTATGTAGGCTTGGCAGGCTACAAAGCAAACACCGATTCTGACGAGGGCACTTGGCTTTACAGCGACAATGTGCTTAGTAAAGAATATATGATTGCTATGCAAAATGAAAAAGTCAGCGGAATTATGCTTTATTCATATTCAGCTCTTGAAGATGAAAACGCAAGTGCTGAAATAAGTAATCTTACAAATGCCATAAAAAACAGCGAAAGCGTAAGTTAAGCTATTGTGCCAACGCAGAAATCATTTTCGGCAGATGTGATTTTTACATTTACAATCTGACCGCAGAGATTATCGTTATCTGATATAATATGAACAGGTGTATAATTTTTAGTGTAACCCTCAAGGTAGCCATGGCGCAGGCGCTCTATGAGTACCGACTCGGTCATTCCGACCTGAGTTTTCAAAAATTCGGCTCTTGATTTTGCTACAAGCTCGCCCATTTCTTTGGCTCTCTGCTCCTTGATATTAGGCGCAATCTGATTTGGCGCTTTATCGGCAACAGTGCCTTTTCGCCTTGAATACGGGAATACATGAACCTTTGCAAAACCTGTCTGCTTTACAAAATCCATAGACGCTTTAAAATCTTCTTCGGTTTCCCCTGCAAATCCAACCATAACATCGGTGGTAATAGTGGAATTGTCAAAGGTTTTCCTGATATTAGATACAATCTTGCTGTACTCGGCGGTATCGTAATGTCTGTTCATTGCTTTTAATGTGTTGTCACAACCGCTCTGAAGTGAAAGGTGGAACTGCGGACAGAATTTTGGCTGAGCCGCAAGTCTTTTAATCATAGGCTCGTCCATCTGCTCAGGCTCAACCGAGCCAAGTCGCACACGCTCAATGCCGTCTTGCGCACAAACGCACTCTACCGCATCGGCAAGATTTAAGCCTTCGTCCTGTCCGTAAGCCGAAAGATTTATGCCTACAAGCACAACCTCACGATAGCCGTTATCAGCAATTCTTTTTACCTCAGCCTTGAGCGCCTCAATGCTCTTTGAGCGAACTCTGCCCCTTGCATACGGAATAATGCAGTATGAGCAAAAACGGTTGCAGCCGTCCTCAATTTTGATAAAAGCTCTTGTGTGCTCGCCGAGCGAAGATATAGATAAATCCTCGAATTGCTCGTTTTTTACAGGGTGGGGTGATATAAAAACATTTTTCATATGATTTTCAATATATTCGTAAATTGCGGGAACAAGCTCTGCCCTTTTTGCGTTGCCGAGCACGATGTCGCAATTTTCAAAATTCTCTTGCTTATCGGGAAAAGCCTGTGGCATACAGCCTGTGAGCACAATAATTCCGTCGGGGTTTTCTCGGCGAATTTTATTGATGAGCTTACGGTTTTTAGCGTCACTTACAGAGGTAACTGTGCAGCTGTTTACTACCGTTATATCGGCAGGTGTGTTAGGCTCGGCAAGTTCAAAGCCGTTTTTTAATAAGTCCTCACGCATGGCCTGTGATTCATATTGATTTACTTTACAACCGAGGGTAATTATATTAAAATTCATACTCTTTTTCCTTTTTTTCGTATAATATGTGGATTTTAAAATATTGCTTATTTTGTTATTGAATAAATGTCAAAAAAATGGTATTATAGTGCTGTTATTATTTTAACGAGGAGAGATAAGATGTTTAATATTCCGATTACAATTACAAATCAAAAAGAAATTATGGATGTATTTGAAATTTTTACAAAATTTCCCCACGAAACTATAATGATTAAAAACGGTGATATCGCCATTGACGGGCACTCAATTATGGGTTTTTTCTCGTTAGATATTAACAAGCCTGTTGAACTTGTGCTAAACTCAGAACCGACAGAAAGTTTTACAAATGCGCTTTCAAAATATATTGTTGCCGCATAAATAAAATTTACACATTTTTAAACCCTATGACATTTGCCATAGGGTTTTGTTTTGTCAAGAATTTTTGTCAACAGTGTGGAACTTCTTTAAGTTGCCTGTTTTTTCGCTGCGCTTGTCAAGCTCTTTGAGCACATCTTCAAGCGGAATGTCCTGTGCAACCATCATAACAGTAAGATGATAAATAAGGTCTGCAATCTCATATACAGTTTCGCTGTTGTCGCCGTTCTTTGCGGCAATAATTGTTTCACTGCACTCCTCGCCTACTTTTTTGAGAATTTTGTCAATTCCCTTGTCAAGCAGATAGCAGGTATAAGAACCTTCCTTTGGATTATCTCGTCTGTTTACAACTGTCTGATAAAGTGCTGAAAGAATTTCATTCTCGTTCACTTGTATTCACCCTTTATATATTATTTTAATTGTGTATAAAAACAGGAATGATTACCTGTGTGACAAGCTGCGCCTGTCTGCTCAACCGTAATAAGCAGAGTATCATCGTCACAATCTCCGAAAATTTCAATAACCTTTTGGAGATGTCCCGAAGTAGCGCCCTTGTTCCAAAGCTCCTGACGGCTTCTTGACCAAAACCATGTGTAGCCTGTTTCAAAGGTTTTTTTCATACTCTCTTTATTCATATAGGCAAGCATAAGCACTTCGCCTGTTGATTTTTCCTGAATAATTGCAGGAATTAAGTCTGATTTTACAAAAAATTTATCAAAATCAATATTTTTTTCCATAGTGTTTTCCTTAAATCTTGCTTGTAATTTCAATAGCCTGTTTCAAATCGAGGTTGCCTGTGTAGATAGCCTTGCCGCAGATTGCGCCGTAAACATCAAGTTCCGCAAGGTTAATTATGTCTTTAAGAACAGATACGCCGCCGCTTGCTACTACTCGGCAGTTTACCTCGTGAACAAGGTCATCAAGCTGCTTTAAATTAGGGCCTGCAAGTGTACCGTCCTGATCAATATCGGTAAACACAATCTGTCCTACGCCAATGTCCTCCATACGCTTTGCAAGCTCTATGTAGTTGATTTCAGATTCGTCAATCCAACCCTCGGCACAAACCATACCGTTTTTTGCGTCAATACCAACAACGATTTTGTCGCCGAATGCTTTTACAGCCTCAATTACAAAGTCAGGATTTTTTACAGCGGCAGAGCCTAAGATAACCTTATCTATGCCGTTGTTTAAATAATGCTCAATAGCACCCATATCACGAATGCCGCCGCCTACTTCTACCTTAAGTCCGCTCTGCTTTGCCACATCAATGATGAGGTCTGCATTTGCGAGAGTAGCGTCCTTAGCGCCGTCAAGGTCTACCATGTGCATATACTGTGCGCCTGCCGCCTTAAAAAGATCGGCAGCCTTATATGGTGTGTCGCACACCTTTTCTACTGTTGAGTAATCACCCTTAAAAAGTCTTACGCAGTTTCCGTCTTTAATATCTATTGCAGGTAAAATAATCATTTATAACACTCCTTTAGTGGAAAGAGGCTTATTTGAGGTATTTTCCTTTACGGCAAGTCTTAATGCGTGAGCTACCGCCTTATAGATTGCCTCTGTAATATGGTGAGAGTTATCTCCGTACAAAGACTTAATATGCAGAGTAATGCCTGCGTTATATGCAAGCGCTCTCATAAACTCAACAGTCATTGCACAATTGTACTGACCGCACATCTCCTGCGGAAATTCTGCGTCAAAGACAAGGAAAGGTCTGCCGCTGATATCAACAGAGGCAAAAGCAAGCGCCTCGTCCATCGGTACATAAAAACTGCCGAAACGGTCGATAGAAGATTTATCTTTTAAAATTTGAGAAAATGCCTTACCGAAGACTATACCCGTATCCTCAACTGTATGATGCTCGTCAACATACAAATCGCCCTTGACCGTTAGTTTCAAGCCAAAGCCTGCGTGTGTGGCAAAGGAATTTAGCATATGGTCAAAAAATCCAATGCCTGTGTCAATTGAAATATCTCCGCCCTCAAGACAAAGCGAAAGCTTGATGTCGGTTTCTTTGGTTTTACGGCTGATTTCTGTCTGGCGCATTTTCTCACCTCAAATAAGTTGTAAAGTTGAACCGAATTGCTCAATCTATATGATTATATCCTTTTTAAAGATGATTTACAATAAATATTACAAAATTTTAATAATTTCCGTTATTCAAAATCAATGTCGTCAAATCTGACTTTAATTGAATTTGCGTGTGCTGTAAGTCCCTCAGTGTCTGCAAAACGCACTACATCTTGGGCATCGTTTCTCAGAGCCTCCTCTGTATAGCAGATAAAGCTTGATTTCTTTACAAAGCTGTCAACAGAAAGCGGAGAGAAAAATCTTGCAGTACCGCTTGTCGGAAGTACATGGTTAGGACCTGCAAAGTAGTCGCCGAGCGGTTCGGGAGAATAATTGCCGAGGAACACGGAGCCTGCGTTGTCGAGTTTGCCTACATACTCCATAGGATTTTCGCAGCATACTTCAAGGTGTTCGGGAGCAAGCTCATTTGCGAAAAGTACAGCCTGTTTCATATCACTGCACACAATAATCGCACCGAAATTGTCAAGCGAAGAATTTATAATTTCATTTCTCGAAAGGGTCTGAACCTGTCTTTCAAGCTCTTTTACTGTTTGATTAGCAAGTTCCTCATAGTCAGTAAGGAGAATTGCAGACGCAAGTTTGTCGTGCTCTGCCTGGCTCATAAGGTCAGCGGCAAGGAACTTTGGATTAGCGGATTTGTCGGCAATAATGAGAATTTCACTCGGGCCTGCAATCATATCAATATCAACTGTGCCGTATAAGAGTTTTTTGGCTGTGGCAACGAAAATATTGCCCGGTCCTACAATCTTGTCAACCTTTGGCACACTCTCTGTGCCGTATGCCATAGCGGCAACAGCCTGTGCGCCGCCCATAAGGAAAATTCTGTCAACACCCGCAAGCTTGGCGGCTGCAAGAATAATTTGGTTTGGTTTGCCGTTTTTCATAGGAGGTGTGCACATTACAATTTCCTCAACACCTGCAATTTTAGCGGGAATTGCATTCATAAGTACAGATGACGGATACGCAGCTGTGCCGCCCGGCACATAAATACCCACACGCTTTAAGCCTCTGATACGCTGTCCCATAATAACGCCGTTTTTCTTGGTAGTAAGCCAGCTCTGCTGAACCTGGCGCTTGTGGAAGTCCTCAATATTTTTAGCCGCTCTTCTTACGGTTTCAATGTATTTAGGATCGCACTCGGAAATTACAGCATCTATTTCGTCAGCGGAAATCTCTGCCTTTTCAGGTGCTTTGCCGTCAAATTTAACGGTGTAGTCATATACCGCCTTGTCGCCGTTTGTCTTAACATTTTCAATGATTTCAGACACAATCGGAATAACATTCTTGTCTGAATTTTGTGCTCTGCTCTTGAGCAATTCTATAAAATCATATTCCTTTTTTCCGTCAGCAATTACAGTAGTAATCATTTTGTTACAGCCTCCAGTTTCTTTTGAAGTTCCTCAATTTCTGCCTTGCGAAGCTTGAGGCTTGCGGTATTCGCAATAAGTCTTGCGGATATTTCCGTTACCCACTCAATAACCTCAAGTCCGTTTGCCTTGAGTGTTGAGCCGGTTTCTACAATATCAACAATGCCGTCAGAAAGTCCCACAAGCGGAGCAAGCTCTACCGAGCCTTCAATTTTAATAATTCTGACATCCATATTTTTATCGTCAAAAAACGCACGAGTTACATTCGGATATTTAGTTGCAATAGTCTTTGTGTTGTAGCCGCTGTAAAAATCTGTGCCTTTTTTAGTAGCAAGGGCAAATCTGCATTTGCCGAAGCCCAAGTCAAGCAACTCGTAAAAAGAATTGCCGTTCTCAAGAATTGTGTCCTTACCTACCACGCCGAGGTCGCACACACCGTGCTCAACATATGTAATAACATCGGCCGCCTTTGCAAGCACAACCTCAAAGTCGTTGTCACCAATCGGAAGAATAAGTCTTCTGCCCTTATTGATAACCTCGTCGCAGTTGTAGCCGATTTTTTGGAAAAGCTCAATAGTTGTTTTCTCAAGTCTGCCCTTTGTAAGAGCTATTCTTAATGGTTTCATTTAGAAAATCCTTTCGCACTTCAGCCGATTATTTGTACTTTGTCTATACCCATTTTTTCTGCAAAAGCCTTTGCCTCTTCAAGAGTTTCGAGCACGCAGAAACGGGCATTAATTCCGTTTTTCTGCATACCGGCAACAGCGTTGATTGCTTTAATCTCTGCGCCGTCATTTGCATAAACGAGAATATCGGGCACATCTGTGTAGCTTGTATTTTTATCGGAAAGCAATTTTTCTGTGATTGCGTCTGTGTCAATAGCAAAGCCTGCTGCGCCCATAGGAGCGTCAAATTCAGAAAGTAGGTCATCATATCTGCCGCCCGAAAGAACTGCGTCACCAATACCTGAAATGTAACCGCAGAAAACAAAACCTGTGTAATAATCGTTTCTCTGTACAAGACCGAGGTCAACAATGAGTTTGTCCCCAAGTCCGAGAGTTTTAAGTGAATCGTAGAGTGTATGTAAATAATTGAGTGCGTCAACAGCCTTTGTGCCGCTGCAAAGCTCTGTTGCCTTGTCAAACACTTCGTCACCACCAAAGAGCGACGGCAAACTTCTGATAGCGGTTACAGCCTTGCAAGGCTCAAGTTTGTCAAGCAGGTTATTAAGAGCAGAATAATTTTTGCCCTCAATGGTAACTCTGATTTTCTCTTTGAAATCCTCGTCAATATCTATTTCACTGATAAGTGCGTTAAATACCTGTGCGTGTCCGAGCTCGATTCTGAAATCATCGGCAACGCTCATAATCGCTCTGATTGCTGTAGAGAGCACCTCAAGGTCTGCCCTCTTGCCCTTTACACCGAGCAGTTCAACGCCCATCTGCATAAATTCATTTCTTCTGCCCATAAGAGTAGGGTTATTTCTGTACACTGCCTGCTTATAGTAAAGTCTTACAGGCATAATGCTGTTTTTAAGTCTTGACGACACCATTCTTGCAATCGGAAGTGTTGAATCGGGACGCATAACAAGAAGTCTGCCTTTGTTGTCAACTGATTTAAACATTGACTGCTGGTCAATTCCGCTGCATTCCATTGAAAAAATATCGTAAAATTCAATGCCCGGTGTGATTACTTTCTTAAAACCACCCTTTGTAAATACCTTTTCTATTTTCCCGCATACATCGTCCATTGCCGAACACTCCGCAAAAAGAAAATCTTTCATTCCTTCGGGGGTAATTTTTAAATTCTTTTTCATAAAAACCTCTTTATAAAACGCTTTAGTGTGCTAATATGCTAATATAATAACATATAAAATTATACTTGTCAATTTTTTAACAAAAATATTTTAAATTACAGAGCAGCAAACAATTTTACTGCTCTGCAAAATAAATATTATTCTTTGTCGTCTTTATTATCGTCATCGCTTTCGGAATTTGTATGTTTATCGGGTTTGATAAACTTCAAAAACTTTTCCTTTTGAGCGTTTTCCTTTTCTTCTCTTATCTTCTTTTGTTCTGTGGCAATCTTTACATAATTCAGCACCTCAAAGTCAAGTGCCTCCTGAGCGATTTTGCCTTTGTTGTCAATAGCGTTTTTAACTCTTTTGCCGATCAGCGTATAAATAACCGCATATATAGGAGTACCTAAAATAAAGCCTACCATACCGAATAAACTTCCGCCGACGATAACGCTGAAAAGTACCCAGAAACTTGAAAGTCCGACCTGACTGCCGATAATCTTCGGCTTGAAAAGGTTGCCGTCAAGCTGTTGAATAACAAATACAATCGCAATGAATATAATCATATCCCACGGGCTTTCAAGGAAAAGAATAACAGCACTCGGGATTGCACCTATGAAAGGTCCGAAAAAAGGAATAATATTTGTTACACCGATAAGAACCGCAATCAATGCGGCATACGGCAATTGGAAAATAGACATTGTAATGAATGTGAGCACTCCGATAAAAGCGGCGTCAATAATGTCGCCAACAAGGAATCTACCGCATTTTGTATCGGTAATATCGACAATCTCATAAACTTTAGGCAAGAATTTTATCGGAATAAACGCAACGGCAAGGCGCTTTACCTGTCTGCAGAGCATTTCCTTTGCTGACAGGAAGTAAACGGAAATTACAATACCCATAATAAAGTTATAAATTCCCGCCGTGGTGTTTGTAATCATAGGTAGAAGAGTATCAAACAACACATTTTTTGAGAAATTTGCAATTGTAGTGCTGTTTAAATTATTTGCAATCTCTTTGCCGAGTTGAGCAAAAGACGCGTCAATATCAATGTTTGCATTATAAGTCTTATTAGCCCAATCGGCAACGCTTGAAAGCCATTCGTATACTGAATTAAAATATGACGGCACTCTTTCAACAAGGCTCGAAATATTGTTGCCGATCTGCGGAACAAGAATGGCAATCAAAAATCCGAGTACTGCCACAACCGAGGCATATGTGCAAATTATAGCCAAAGGCTTGCGCATTTTCGCAAAAAACGCTTTTTTGTTTTTCAAAAATCCGAATACTTTTGAATAAAAGAATTTGTAAGGAAAATTCAAAATATACGCAAACAAAAATCCTATTACAAACGGTGTCAGAATAGATGCAAACATACAAATTGCGTTCCATACCACACTGAAATTATCCTTTACAAACAGCAAAAATATTGTAAAAAGAATACAAATCAGTACATTTTTTAATGTAAAAAGTTTTTTCATTTATTACGCCACTCCTTAAAACAATGACATCTGTGAGCTTTCCGGAAGTCCCTCAAGTGCGCCGATATTTTTCAGCGACTCAATAATAGACTTGGAAACCTTTGTCTTTATCTGCATTTCTTCAATGGAAAGGTATGTATTTACCTTTCCCGATTCAGCGAGAGATATTGCGGCGCTTTCGCCAAGTCCGGGAATTGTTGAAAACGGAAGTCTTATTTTGCCGTCCTCAACCTTGAACATTTTAGCCTCGGATTTGTAAATGTCAACAGGCAGAACTTCAATTTTTCTTGCAAGCATTTCATTTACAATCTGAAGTGTAGCGTACTCCTGATCTTCTTTTGTAGACGATTCGTGGGCGCTTTGCTTTTGCTTTATAAGTTTCATTCTGTTTTTAACAGCCTGATGTCCCTGCATAAGCACAACACCGTCAAGATTTTCGCTTCGTACCGTAAAGTAAGCTGCGTAATATTCAACAGGCTTATGCACCTTGTACCAGCCAAGTCGCAATGTAGAAATCATATATGCGGCGGCGTGGGCTTTCGGGAACATATACTGAATTTTCATACAGGAATCAATGTACCATTCGGGAACATTGTTATCTCTCATCGCCTTGAAATGTTCTTCGGTAAGCAATTTTGTCGCATTACCTTTACGGACAATTTCCATTATCTTAAATGCCATACCCGGCTCAAGTCCCTTATGCATAAGGTAAGTCATAATGGAATCTCGAGTACCGATAACGCTTGAAATATCGCAGGTATGATTATGAATAAGCTCCTGCGCATTGCCAAGCCATACACCTGTTCCGTGTGACAAACCCGCAATCTGCAAAAGGTCGGTAAATGTTTTTGGCTTAGCCTCTACCAACATTCCTCGTACAAAGGAAGTACCGCATTCGGGCAAGCTGAATGTACCTGTTTCTGAACCTATATCTTCGGGAGTTACACCGAGAGCTTTGGTTGATGTAAACAGGCTCATAACCTCGGGGTCACTCATTGATACTTTCATAACGGGAATACCCGTATAAAGTTCAAGATAGTGATAAATTGTCGGAACATCGTGTCCGAGCTCATCAAGTTTTGTAATTGTATCGTGAATAGAATGGAAGTCGAAGTGAGTGGTAATATTGTCGGACTTCATATCGTTTGCAGGGTGCTGAACAGGACAGAAGTCGTAAACTTCGCTTGTTCTCGGTACAACAACCATACCGCCCGGGTGCTGACCCGTTGTACGCTTAACGCCCGTACAGCCGAGAGCAAGTCGCTTGATTTCAGCCTTATGAAGAATCATACCCTTATCGTTGGCATAACCCTTTACATAGCCGATAGCGGTTTTTTCCGCAACGGTAGAAATAGTACCCGCCTTAAACACATTGTTTTTACCGAACAGTTCCTCTGTGTATCTGTGCGATTTTGACTGATACTCACCGCTGAAATTAAGGTCAATATCAGGCACTTTGTCGCCTTTAAATCCAAGGAATGTTTCAAACGGAATTTCGTGACCGTCCTGGTCCATAAGAGTGCCGCACTCGGGGCAATTCTTAGGAGGCATATCAAAACCCGAACCGTAACTGCCGTCTGTAATAAATTCGCTGTGTTTACATTTTGGGCATATATAGTGCGGGCAAAGCGGATTTACTTCTGAAATACCCGACATTGTCGCAACGAATGACGAACCTACAGAACCTCTGGAACCTACAAGATAACCGTGTGCCTCGCTGTCGGCAACGAGTTTTTGAGCAGTCATATAAAGTACGGAGAAACCGTAGGTTGTAATTGAATTAAGTTCCTTGTCAAGTCGAGCCTTAACAATTTCAGGAAGAGGGTCACCGTATTTTTCCTTTGCCCTTTCCCATGTGATAGAAACGAGTTCTTCCTCCGCACCCTCAATGTTAGGAGGGAAAGTTCCCTTCGGAATAGGTCTTATCGACTCGCACATATCGGCAATTTTGCGTGGATTTGTTACAACCACTTCGTATGCCTTTTCTTTGCCGAGGTACTCAAATTCTTTGAGCATTTCCGCTGTGGTTCTAAGGTAAAGCGGAGCTTGGTCTTCGGCATCTTTAAAGCCCTGACCAGCCATAAGAATTTTTCTGTAATCGGCGTCC
>OHAQ01000042.1_pt1 | contig 70555 bp, 58 predicted proteins | sample 1577111 | NCBI WGS metagenome assembly OHAQ01 (sample SAMEA3541549, study PRJEB24748) | human gut metagenome | biome: human gut; feature: human-associated habitat; material: faeces | place: China | collected 2012 | reverse complement strand
ATATAGATAAACCACAAGGAATTACATCACATGATGTAGTAGATATTGTTAGAAAAATATTTCCAGGTATAAAAGTTGGCCATACTGGGACGTTAGATCCTATTGCAACAGGTGTACTTCCAATATGTATTGGTAAAGCAACGAAACTCTCTGATGAACTTTTATCTGAAAATAAAGTATATAAAGTAAAAATGTTACTTGGAGTTGAAACTGATACTTATGATATAACAGGAAAGATAGTTTTTGCAAATACGTTAAATGAAGATGAAATATATATAAAGGAAAGAATAAAAAGGTTCATTGGAAAAAGTTCTCAAATACCACCAATTTATAGTGCTATTAAGATTAAAGGTAAAAAAGCATATGAGTATGCAAGAAATGGAGAAAATGTTTCTCTAAAGCCTAGAGAAATTGAAATATTTAATATAGATGATATAGATGTAAATTTAAGGAAAAGACAAGTAAGTTTTGTTGTATCTTGTACAAAGGGAACATATATACGAAGTTTAGTACATGATATTGGTATAAAACTAGGTTGTGGTGCAACAATGATTGAACTAAAAAGATTAAAAACAGGAGATTTTGATATAAACGACAGTATAGATTTATATGAATTCTTAAATTTAGAATATCTAGATATGTTAGATAAAATAGTTTCAATTGAAGAATTATATAAAGATTCAAAAAAGATTAATCTAAAGGATAAGGATTACGATAAATTTTTAAATGGAATAGCTATAAAGACTGATGTACCAAATGGAATAGTAAGGGTATATGAGAATTTAAGGTACAAAGGTCTTGGTAAAGTAAATGATAATTTATTAAAGAGATTCATTATAGAGTAAATTAAAATTTGATATATTATGATTAGTATAATATATATGAGAGGTTATGTATGAAAAAACAAAGTACTATTGATTTATTTAATAAATATATGAAAAAGGGTAAGCTAGATAAATTTAATAATTATTTGATAGAAAATAATTTAAGGGACAAGTTTATAGAAGATGCTACTTGGTATAGCCCTTATCATTATAAAGATAATACTGATAAATTAGAAGAAAGTTTAAACAATTATACTTTAATGCTGTTAAAGGATGATGCATGCCAAAAGTACGGTAATCTTGGTGATAAATTCTGTGAATATATATATAGTCAAGAAAGTGAAGGACTAAAAAGATCAAATATGTTTTTATTAGATAGAATTTTAAAAAGTAGTAATTATACAAATTTAGATAATGTATCACAAATCTTTGATATGGCATGTGATGAAAATAATGTAATTGGTACACATATAACTGGTTCACAAATTGGTGATATAATTTCAGATGAAGGAATAGCATTAACAGGTCACAAGTTTGTTGCTACTGATTCATTAACTAATAATGGCTCAAAAAGTAATGTTAAAGGTACCTTAGAAAAAAATATTACATTTTTTAAAAACCAACCTTTTGAACTGCTTTGGAATTTAACTAGTGGTAGAAATTATAATAATTACACCAGAGAAAATTTTAACGATATTATGCTAGTTTCAATACCAGAGAATGATTTAAATAACAATAAAGAGGATATAATTATTAATAATAATGAAAGTATGTATTTAAATCCAAGTTATATAAAAGGATATGCTAAGATAAATACTGTTGATGGTGATATTAAAGATATAAAAGAAAATCCTAGATTTATCAATAAAAATTATCATGAGTTATATAACCAAAGAGAAAGTAACTATGATTATAGGCAAAAACTAGATCAGTGGTATAAAGACATTAACACTACAAAATTTGGAAAAATATTTTCAAAGGTAAAAGGAATATTTTCTAAAAAGGAAAATAAAATGCTTCCTGCTGGAGATGAAAGTTACAAAAATCCAATTGATAGTACAGAAGAAAATGTTGGTACAAATCTATTTACTGAATTAAATAATTATACAAAGCCTCCAGAAGAAATTAGTTATGAATATGAAAAATTTGATCCTGAAAGCAATTTTCGTAATAAACAGCATGAAGTAGAAAATAATAGTAGATAGGGATTTTGTTAAAGTAGGTACATTTATGTACTAAGAGAATCTCGAAAATTTTGTATAGAATAGAATAAATTTTCGATTGCAATTAAATACATACTATATTAAAAATAATATAGTGTGTATTTTTTTCTTCAAATTTTAAAATTTTTATAACTTTTAAATATTTACAAATTCGTTGACAAAAGTTTTAATAAAGTATAAAATATGTATAATAATAATAGATTATGTTTTATTTTGTAAAAAAGGTGAATTTATGGTAAAAATAAAAAAAGGAATAAGTATGATAGCTTTACTTATTACAATTGCTGTTTTTTTAATTCTATTAACAGTTATAACAATATCATCAGATAAAATTATAAATAATACAAAAAAGAAACAGTTTGCAAGGGAAATATATGAAGTACAAAATCTTGTCGATAAATATAAATACGAAAAAGAAGAGTATCCATATACTATTTTAGATGATAATACAAATGAGTCTATGTCAATTGATATAACAGATGATTTAACAGATCAATTTGATAAGGAAGGTGTAAAAGAAGGCGATAAAGTCGAATTATATACTATAGATTTAAATAAAATTGGCGCTGAGAATATTACTAGAGGGATAAAAAAAGATAACAATTTAAAAGATGTATATGCCTTTTCAGAAAAAACAGGAATTGTATATTATATAAAAGGTTATAAAGTTGGAAAAAATGTATATTATACTTTAACTGATGAATTAAAAGGTCAAATTGGATATGGAAAAGATACATCAAATATATCAAATAGTAAAGTTATTTTCGAAACAGCAAGTATGGATTATGTGCAAGATGGTTTAGTACTTATGCTAGATGGAATTCAAAATGTAAGAGGATGGCACAGTACAAGTACAAATGTATGGGAGGACTTAAGTGGAAATAATAATGATCTTACATTAGAAAATGTTGTGTCCAATTCTAATAATATGTATCTTGATGGTATCAAGTCTAAGGTATATTCAGAAAAAGCATTGGATGTTGTATCAGTAGAAATGGTTTTGGAACTAGAAGAAAAAAATGACTATGTATATATAGCTTCATTTGGAAATAATTCAAAAATTATGGCATGGAGCCCAGTAAGTGACAAAGGGTTTTCTTTAGGGCACCAAAAGAAAAAGTATTTTGTAGAAAATTTGTATAAGAAAAGTTCAATATCAGTGCAGTATAATCCAGATTTAATGTATCTAAACTCAGAAAAATTGACAAATAATTTAGCAGTTGAATCGTGGGGTACCCCTTCAACATATCCAATTGCATTTGGATTTTATGGAAATGGTGCTTATAGAATGAAAGGAAAAATATATTCAATAAGAATATATAATAGAGCTTTAACAAAGAATGAAATAAATCATAATTATGAAATGGACAAAAAAAGGTTTGGTATATAAATTAAGGAGAGATAAATGAAAAAGGGTTTTAGTTTAGTTACTTTACTTGTTACAATTTTTGTAATAATAACGCTTACTTCAACTGTAGTAATATCCGCAAATAGCATATATAACAGTAATAAAAAGATAAAATTTGCTTCTGAAATCTCATATATAAAAGAATTAGTAAACAGTTATATGGTAAATAATAATGGAAATTTGCCTTCAAATTCTGAAGTAATAACAAGTATTAGAGATATTAGTATGAATGAAATGCAAAGTCAATTTCAAGATGAGGATATCTCAAATGAAAATACAATTTTTTTATATAAAATAGATATGTCAATGATTAATCCAGGTACTCTACAATATGGAAATGGTACTGAGGAAAAAAGTGATGATATATATTGTATATCTAAAAAAACAGGAAGAATATATTATGCAAGAGGTTGTAAAATAGGAGGAAAAACATATTATACTTTAACAGATGAACTAAAAAAAGCTATAAAATATACAGAGAGCAATAACATAAATGATGGAATTATATTTTATGATGGAAATGTTGACAATGGTATTAAAGAAATAGGTATAAAAATTCCAGAAAGCTATTTAGATATTGAGATAACATCAACAGATAATTCATTTGAATACTTGCAAGAAAAAGAATCTGGGTATAATGTATATAAAACAAAATCTAAAGAAAATAGTACAATTACTGTAAAATATAAAGTAAATAGTGATTCAGAAAAAAAAGAATTAAAGTATAATGTTGAAGGTGTTGATAATAGCGGGCTTACATTTTCACTTAGTGATGTAAAAAAAGGTATAAATAGTAGTACACAAAAAGAAGAAAAATATGTAACAATTGAAAATATATCTAAAGAAGATAGTAAAATAAAAATAAAGAAATATGCTAATATATATGTTAATGAAGAAGAGTCAAAAGATTATTTTAAAAATAATGGAATAGAGGTAAAAGATAATATAGTAAATATTGATAATTCTCTTGCTGGGAATATAACAGTATATATCGAAGATAAGTCAGGAAATTATCATACAGAATATATTAGATTAAATGAAAATAATATTATGGACTATGTAAGTAATGGGCTTGTACTGTTACTTGATGGAGTTAAAAATACGAGAAATGAACATAGCACAAATACGAGTATATGGGAAGACCTAAGTGGGAATAATAATGATCTTACATTAGAAAATGTTGTGTCCAATTCTAATAATATGTATCTTGATGGTATCAAGTCTAAGGTATATTCAGAAAAAGCATTGGATGTTGTATCAGTAGAAATGGTTTTGGAACTAGAAGAAAAAAATGACTTTGTATATATAGCTTCATTTGGAAATAATTCAAAAAGTATGGCATGGAGCCCAGTAAGTGACAAAGGGTTTTCTTTAGGGCATCAAAAGAAAAAGTATTTTGTAGAAAACTTGTATAAAAAAAATTCAATATCTGTGCAATATAATCCAGATTTATTGTATCTTAATTCAGAAAAATTGAACAATAATTTACCAATTGAATCATGGGCTGGTCCATCATCTTATCCAATTGCTTTTGGATTTTATGGAAATAATGGCTATAGAATGAAAGGAAAAATATATTCAATAAGAATATATAATAGAGCTTTAACAGAGGATGAAGTAAAGAATAATTATATTGTAGATAAAGCAAGATTTGGAATAAAATAGGAGGTGTATTTGCATGAAAAAGGGAATTGCTATGGTTACACTAGTTGTAACAATTGCTGTGATGTTAACTTTAGTTTCTGTTATAACATATACTGGAATAAATACTGCAAATACATCTAAAAAAATGTCATTTGCTTCAGAAATTAATATGGTACAAGAAAGTGTTAATGGATATAGAACAAATAATGAAGGAGAGTTTCCAATATCTGATTTTGTTATAATAGATTTAATTAATGCTTCTGATGATGTAAAGAAACAATTTACTGATAATGGTGAGGATATTATAGATAATAAAGTATACTTAAGTAAGATTGATTATACAAAATTAGATTTAAACAGTTTAAATAGAGGAGTAAGTAAAACAGCTGATGATATATATACTATATCAACTAAATCAGGAATTGTATATTATGCTAAAGGACTAAAAATAGGAAATATTACATATTATACATTAACAGATGAACTTAAGAACTTACTAAATTATAATCAAAAATCTAATAGTGTATTAACATCAAATGCTATTATTTTTGAAACTAGTACAAATGAATGGATACATAGTGGAGAAATAGAGTGTAGCATAAAAATACCAAGAAAGTATTCTAGTGAAAATCCAACATTTAATGGAGGTGAAATTGTTGGTATAGGTACAATTGGTAAAGAGGACTATATAATTCATAAATTTGATATATATGATAATGGAGTTATTGAAGTAAAATATAAAGATGGAAATGAAGATAAAACAGCAAGTTATACTGTAAACAATTTTGATAAAGATATGCCTACAGTTAGTATATCCAAAATATCAAATTCTAATCCAAATAAAAAAAGTTATAAAATTGATGCAAATGATAAAACTAGTGGAATAAAAATTATAAAATATGATATTGGTAAGAAAATAGTTGGTAATGTTTCGGATGTTTATTTTAATAGTGATGGAATACAAGTAAAAGATAATGTTATCCAATTAGATAATGATGTTTCATATATAACTGTATATGTTGAAGACAATGCTGGAAATAGCCAAGTGGTTGATTTTGAAGTATAATATTCTACAAATATTTCATTTTTATTACAAAATCCTTTTAAAGCTTACAATGTTTGACATGGAATAAAAATAGTGGTATAATATTAAATAGAGTTTTATTAAAAAGGTGGAGATTATGGAAGTATTAAAAATTATTTTAAAAATTTTATACTACTCAATTGATATAATTATAATGGCATATTTTCTATATTATTTTGTTACTGGGCTTTTTGTATTTAAAAAAAGTAAAGGTAAAAACAAAATTAGAAAATATAAGCCTACTAAAAAAATGGCAGTGCTTATTGCTGCAAGAAATGAAAGTAGTGTCATAGGTCACTTACTTGAAAGTTTAAATAAGCAAGATTATCCAAAGGATCTTTATGATGTATTTGTTATACCAAATAATTGTACAGATAATACTGAAGAAGTTGCAAGAGAAAAAGGTGCAAAGATAATAAATTGTACAGTTCCTGTAAAAGCAAAAGGTGATGTCCTTAAATTTACATTTAATTTTATGCTAAATAATCACCCTGAATATGAAGCTTATTGCATATTTGATGCAGATAATATCGTTCATCCAAAATTCTTAAGAAGAATGAATGATGCATTATGTTCAGGATTTAGAGTTGCACAATGTAACAGAGATACAAAAAATCCATCAGATAGTTGGGTATCAAGTTGCTATTCATTATTTTATCTTGTACAAAACTTCTTCTTTAATGAAGCAAGAATGAAAATGGGATGGTCTTCATCAATAAATGGAACAGGTTTTGTAATTTCTAGGGATGTTATAAAAGAAAGAGGCTTCTCCACAGTTACAATGACAGAAGATATCGAATTTGCTGCACAGTGTGCTTTAAATAACGAAAGAATAGCATACGTTAAAGAAGCTATTACATATGATGAACAACCTTTGTCATTTAGTGCATCATGGAAACAACGTAAACGTTGGTCTGTAGGTACAATACAATGTATGAATAAGTATTCTGGAAAGTTAATAAAAACTTGGCTTAAAGAGGGAATACCACAAGCTTTTGATATGGGATTATTTTTCTTAGCACCAATTATCCAAGTTGTAACTTTCGTTGTAATCTTTATGTTATTTATGTATAATTTACTCGGATTAAATGTTTCAGATGTTATAAAATTTGCATATAATAATAAAATGATGTCAATGGCTCTTGCATATATATGTACAGTAGGTACAGCTGCACTTGTTGTAATGCTTGAGAAAAAAGGTTTCGCAAAAACATTTAAAGGAATATTTACACTTGCAATATTTATGGTATCATGGATTCCAATTAATATAATTTGTATGGTAAAAAAAGATTGTAAATGGGAACCAATAAAACATGACAGAGTTGTAGATATTGATAGTATTTTAAATAAAGAGAAATAGTTATATATATTTAGAAGGGGTAATGTTAAAATTGCCTCTTATTTTTTTCTAACAATATTAAAAAAATGCATATTAAAATCATTAAAAATATTATTTCAATTTAAAAAAAGTAATATTAAGTATTTAAAATAAAAACTATATGGAATAATTATTGACAAATAAACATATTAGTGATAATATATGAATATATGAGTAGATATTCACATATTATAGAGGTGAAAAAATGGAAAATAAAGATACAATAGAAAATTTGGCAAGAACGTTTAAGATATTTGGTGATGCTACTAGAATAAAAATCATGTATACTATGTTAGATAGAGAAATATGTGTTCAAGATATAGCTAAAAATCTAGAAATGACTCAATCTGCTATCTCACACCAGCTTAGTATATTAAAAGGTGCCAGACTTATAAAATCAAGAAAAGAGGGAAAAGAAGTGTTTTATTCTCTTGATGATGATCATGTAAAGAGAATACTTGATGTGGGTGTGGATCATGTAGAAGAAAGGGGTTAGGTTATGGATAAAGAAAAAATAAATAAGGAAATTAATTTAGTTTTTTTAGATGTTATAGGAATTATAGTTTTTTTAATGGCATATTTTATTCCAGGGATAAAATTTAATTTAAAAATTGGAATGTATATAGTAAGTTATGCATTAATTGGATTTGATATATTTAAAAAAGCAATTAAGCATTTATTTAGAAAAGATATGTTTGATGAAAATTTACTTATGACAATTGCAACTATAGGCGCATTATGTATAGGAGAATATATTGAAGGTGTAGCTGTTCTTTTGTTATATAAAATAGGTGAATACTTACAAGATAGAGCTGTAGACACATCAAAGGAAAAAATAAAAAGTGCAATTGATATAAGGGCTAAATATGCTAATGTAATAAAGAATGGGAAAGTTGAAAAAGTTGATCCAGAAACTCTAAAAATTGGTGATATTGTAGTTGTAAAAAATGGAGGAAAAATTCCTACAGATGGTGTAATTTCAAAAGGGAATACTAGACTAGATACATCAAGTTTAACGGGAGAAAGTATTCCAAAAGATGTAGTAGAAAATGATGAAGTATTATCTGGAATGATTAACTTAGGAGAAGTTATAGAAATAAAAGTTACAAAAGCATTTGAAGATTCTACAGCCTCAAAGATATTAGATTTAATTGAAAATGCAAGAGAGTCAAAATCTAAAACTGAGAATTTTATTACTAAATTTTCAAAAATATATACTCCTACAGTAATTGTTATAGCTATACTTATAGCTATGTCATTTCCTTCAATATTTGGTATAGGTTTTGCTGATTCGCTAAATAGAGCATTAATATTTTTAGTTGTATCATGTCCTTGTGCACTTGTTATATCAGTTCCACTTGGTTTCTTTGTTGGAATGGGAAGTTGTAGTAAAAAAGGTATTTTAATTAAAGGAAGTAATTATTTAGATGCACTTTCAAGTGTTGATACAGTTGCTTTTGATAAAACAGGTACTCTTACTAAAGGTGTATTTAAGATAACAAAAATAAATAACAAAAGTGATATGAGTGATGATGAGATACTTGAATATTTAGCTTTATGTGAATCATATTCTAATCATTATATTGCAAAATCAATACTTACTTCATATGGAAAAGAAATTGATAAAGAAAGAATAAAAGAGCATTCGGAAATTGCCGGACATGGAATAAAAGCAGTTATAGATGGTAAAGAAGTTTTAACAGGAAATAAAAGTTTGATGGATAATCAAAACATTAAAGTTGATGTAGAAGATACCGTAGGAACAGTAATATATATTGCTATAGATAAAAAATATTCTGGAAACGTAGTATTATCAGATGAGTTAAAAGATAATGTTTTAGAATTATCAAATAATTTAAAAAGAATATGTGGTATAAAAAATACTGTATTGCTAACAGGAGATAAGGAAAATGTAGCTAAAAAAGTTGCTGAGGAGATAAAATTTAACAATGTATATGGAGAATTATTACCTCAAGATAAGGTTGAAATTGTTGAAAAATTAAAACAGGGTACAAAAAAGAAGGTTGCTTTTGTTGGGGATGGCATAAATGATTCACCGGTTCTTGCATGTGCAGATGTTGGAATATCAATGGGAAATGGTTCTGATATTGCTATAGATACATCTGATATTGTTTTAATGACAGATGAACCCCATAAATTAGTAGAGTGTATAAAAATTTCTAAGAAGACAAAAAGTGTTGTTATTCAAAATATTGTATTTGCACTTAGTATAAAAGTAATAGTATTAGTACTTAGTGCTATGGGAATATCAACTATGTGGGAAGCTATATTTGCAGATGTAGGAGTATCATTGCTTGCTATATTTAATTCAATAAGGATATTTAAAATAAAATAATATAATATATAAGCATAAATAAAAACAAAACATAAAAGATTGACTATACTAAAAAGTATAATCAATCTTTTATTGTCATATTAGGATAAATTTTTTTAAGTATATCATCGTTATATCTATTATCTAAATACACCCTTATTTCATTATTTGCAGGTATATTTTTTCTTCTTTCTCTTTGTCTATAAACTGCGGCAGAGGAAAGTGCCATGTCAAATATTAAAAAAACAGTTAATAACCAAGTTAAAATTATTCCAGTATATTTAGGTATTTTTTCTATACATTTTTCAAGTTTAGGATATATATATCTTATCCAAACTATTCCCAAAATTCCCCAGAATAGACAGTATACGATACTTGTTCTTTGACCTAGAATTCCTAAAGAGTCTGATTCATAGTACCATGAAACGGTTCCAAATAGTAATTCTTGTATATAACTACATAGAGATTCAAATAATCCACCAAGGATAGAGCAAGTGATAAATATAACAAAGTTATTTTTATTTTTTAGTATAATATATATTAAAGTCATAAGTACAGCACCAAATCCGTATATTGGATTGAAAGGGCCGATGACAAGTGCTGTTCTGCTTTCAATGTGGTGGGTAGTAAAGAGGCACCAGAAGGTTTCAACTATTACACCAGCAATGCAACCAATTAAAAAAATCCAGAATAGCTTATAAAAGCCATATCCATTAGCAAAATTGTTGTTTTTACTATTTTTCATAAGTTTTCCTCCAAGTATAAAACATATTTTATCATATAGTTTAATATTATTCAATAATATTTTTAGTTTATGTAAAATAATGTACAGTAATACATTGACTTTGAAAACAAATGATGATATAATAAAAAACATAAAATTTATATTTAAATATTTATAATTAAATACAGGAGGCTTTAATATGGATGACTATAAAAATAATGAGTATGAGATTTTAAACGTTCAAAATGATTTGAGATTACTACGGAGAATAAGACCGTTATGTCTTCAAAAGGCAAAGGATATGTGTAAATTTTTGACCCAAAATACTAATAAACTGGTTTGTTGGTATTTTGATCCAGATGAAGATGAAATTGAAATATATACTGAAAATAGCAATTTTGAAGAAGCAATGAAATATCTTGATGAATTTGAACATTCTTATACAACAACAATTCGAAAAAGAAAAATGATTGCAAATCATAGGCATAAAAAAGGTTAAAGTTAAGGTGGTATAGAACTCTATGCCACCTTAGTTTCCTTTTATAACTATTTTCCTAAATATTCAATAACAATGTTAACCAAAGCATTAGTAAAGTAAGAATTTGATTCTATATCATTTAAATCAGGTGTATTTAAAAATATTGTCTGATTTCCCACATTTACAAGTTCATATATATTATCTGTATTTTCAACGGATATTATACCTTGAGAAGAAATTGTTATATATTCGTCATTATATACCCATTTACTGCCTCCAACATATATATTGTCTGTATTTGTTAGTCTAAATCCAATTGAAATAAAGTCGTTTTTAGGATTAAATCCAGGATCAGTTTCTAAAACTCTTGATGAAACTATAAAACTAATTTTGTAGTATCCAATTTCATTAAATTTTATTGTTTCTTCATTAGAATCAAGAGTTATGAGATTTGAAGAATCAAGTTCTTTTCTGTCTATTGGAAGTCTTTCATCTGTATTTACTGCTAATCCATCATAAGTAGTTCCATTATTAAATGTTACAAGATAAGCAGCTCGTATAGATTCTAGACCACTGTCACCTTTATCACCCTTGTCGCCTTTTGGTCCTTGTACTTTTCCTACGTTTACCCATTTGTTTTCTGTATCGGACCAAACGTATAGATCACCATCAACCAAATAAGATTCATTTATATTTCCAACAGGATTTTCAGCAATAAGATCATCATAAGTTGGATAGCTTCCTAGAATATTTACACTTTTACCGTCAAGGCCATCTCTTCCAGCGAGTCCGGCAACCCCAGTAGGTCCAGTAGGTCCGGTAGGTCCAGTAGGTCCAGTAGGTCCAGTAGGTCCAGTAGGTCCGGTAGGTCCGGTAGGTCCAGTAGGTCCAGTAGGCCCAGTAGGTCCAGTAGGCCCAGTAGGTCCAGTAACTCCGGTAGGTCCGGTTGGACCAGTTACACCAGTAGGTCCAGTATCTCCGGTAGGCCCAGTAGGTCCAGTAGGCCCAGTAACACCAGTAGATCCAGTAACTCCAGTAGGTCCGGTTGGACCAGTTACACCAGTATTACCAGTAGGTCCTTGAATCCCTTGAAATCCTTGGACACCTTGAGGTCCTGTAGGTCCAATTGGTCCTTGAGGTCCTGTTGGTCCTTTAGGACATATGCAACAGGGTTTACAACATGCACAAGGCGGATTGTATTGACAACAATTTGATGAATTTGTACATTCATTTGAACAATTTCCGTAATTATTCATTAAAAATTTCCTCCTTTATATTTTAGAGAATTAATTCTCATATAATAATATATGAATTAGCAGATAGATAGGTGAATAAAGAAAAAAATATATGAAAAAATAGGTTAAAACTAGATTTAACCTATTAAAATATATTATTTACTTTTTTTATCTTTTTTATTTTTATCTTTCTTATTTTGTTTCTTTTTAGTAATTCCTTCTTTTAGTTCGCCAAATTGTATTTTGTATTTTTTAAATTCAAGTTTTGGAAATGCATCAATTATTCTATCATGTAGGAAATTTGTTTTATTTATAATTGAATTCTTTACTTCCTCTAGTTGTTTTATAACTTCACTGTTTTTAGCTTTATCTTTACCCTCTTCTGATATTTTCTCTGCAAGTAGTTTTGCTTCTTCAAGTTTATCTTTAAGATTAAATAAAGTACTTAGGGTAGTTACAATATCTAAAAGAACTAATGAAACTAGACCACCTATAATATAGTTTGCTAAAAATTCTGGAATTAAATGTATTGCTATAGTTACATATGGATGTACAAAATAAACTAAAATAATTCCAAGAATTCCAAATGGTATAGCTGTACCTATACAAACTCTACCATTTATATTTAAAGGTTCATTAGAGTAATCCCACCATTTTGCATTAAATATTTTTTCCATTGCAAAGCTTGTTATATATTCAAGAGTGGTAGTTATTAAAACTGATAAAACAAATATTAAAATTGGGTTTGATGTAAATGGTTTTAGTAATAGCAATATAAATAAAGCACCAAATCCATAAATAGGGCAATATGGACCAGAGAGAAATCCTCTGTTTGTCCACTTTCCATGTACTATTCTACAAAAGATTACTTCACATATCCAACCTATAACGCTATATATAAAAAGATACATAAATATAGTATTAAACTGCATAAAATCACGTCCTTTTATTGTTATATATTATATAGAAAAAGTAGAAATATGTCAAATAAAAAATTATTTAGTTTAACTACAATTATAAATTGTTGTAGTTATTATTTTTTTCTAACCCTTAAAGTAAAAATTTCATATAATATTACGAGGGGGAAATAAGTATGAAAATTTTAGTATATAATCCTACAACAAATAGGATGGAAACATATTATAGAGAATTGAATGAACCAATGCCATATTCAAAAGATAGGTATTTAACTGTAAAAGAATTTAAGGGCTCTTCGAATTCTGATGTCTTATGGACAGATAGGAGAACAATGGAAGCTTTTAATAAGTTAAGAGAGTTATATGGAAAACCAATACCCGTTGGTTATGGATTTAAGAGGATAAGAGAGGGTGGACATTCTGCAATGAGTCAACATTATGCTGGTGTTGCGCTTGATGTTGGGCAAAAACTTAATAATGAAGAGAGAACAAAATTAAGAAAACTTGCAACAAATTACAAATTATATACATATGTTGAACCAGAAAGTTTAACACCTACGTGGGTACATATAGATACAAGAGCTAAGAATCCTGCTTGTGCAAGAGGTGGATATCCAACAATTAGACAGGGAAGTAAGGGTGTTTATGTTGTAACACTTCAAGATGCTTTAGATTTTTTAGGATATAACGCGGGAAATATAGATGGCATATTTGGAACAAATACTAAAAAAGCTGTTATTAATTACCAAAAATCCAAAGGATTAAAAGCTGATGGAATAGTTGGTTGCAATACTTGGACAGCACTTACAAGAGAAGTTGCAGATAAAAGATAAATATTACAAAAATATTACATTTGTTTTGAATAATTTTTATTTATAAAAAAAGATATATGTAAATGTTTACATAAGGTGTTTACAAAAATGAAATATTATGATATAATGCATGTATATTAGTAATTATTTTTTTCTTTATACATAAGAATAGTAATATATAAGTTTCAAAGGAGGAAGTTTTTGAATGGAAAACGAGTTAGAAAATAATATAGTTAAAATAGGTGGAAGGTTAGCTTCAGCTATTGAATTTAGTCATGAAGTTTACGATGAAAAATTTTATAAATTTTATATAGAAACTAATAGACTTAGTAATTATTCTGACAAATTGCCAGTTATAATTTCTGAAAGAATAATTGATTTAGACAGTTTAAATGTAGGTGATTTAATTCATATAACAGGACAGTTTAGATCATATAATGAGCCAACTTCAAATGGTAAAAGTAAGCTTGTTCTTACAATATTTACAAAAGAGATTGAGAAAATAGACGATGAAAGTATGATTACTTTAAATGATGCTACATTTATAGGGTATATATGCAAACCACCTATATATAGAAAAACTCCTCTTGGAAGAGAAATAACAGACCTACTTATAGCAGTAAATAGAACATACAAAAAGTCTGATTACATTCCATGTATTCTTTGGGGAAGAAATGCTAAATTTTGTGAAAATATAGAAACTGGAGCAATGGTTAAATTAAGTGGTAGAATTCAGTCAAGAAAATATGAAAAAAAACAGGCTGATGGAACTGTTGAAGAAAAAGTTGCGTATGAACTTTCTGTATCTAAGTTTTCAGTTATAGATGAAGAAGAAAATAATAAAAATGAAGAAGTAGATGAGAGTAAATAATAATAATTAAAGGGTAAGATTTATAGCGAGTCTTACTCTTTTTCTTGATATGAAAATTCAAGTGGATTTGTTGTTTTTCCATTTTGAAGAAAAATTGTAAAATGTAAGTGTGGTCCTGTTGTATATCCGTTTAGTTTTCCATCAGATAAATATTTTGGTCCTACATATCCTATATTTTCTCCTTTTTTTACGTACATTCCGTTTGACACTATATAGTTTTCTGATAGATGACCATATAATGATTTTTTGCCATCGTCATGTAGTATAATAACGCAATTACCATATCCTTTTAAGAAACATGAATTAATTATTACGCCATTGTTACAAGAATATATCTTTGTTCCTGGGGATGCTGGAATATCAACTCCATCATGAAAATTACTTTTTCCGTTTAAATCTCTATATCCATAATATGATGAAAAGTTTTTTGAATTAATTGGAAAATATAGGCTTGTATCGTTATTATCTAATGTAGTTGATTTACTATCAGATAAATTTGAAAAAAATACACTAAATATAGATAAAAAAATTATGAATGAAATATAAAATTTTTTAAGCAAAACATCACTCCTAATAAATATGAATTAATTATATAATATTTTTATTTGAATGTAAAGAAAAAGTGTTCGACAAAAATATACAAATAATAACAGTTGCTATGTAAAAAGAGTATTGAAAAGTGTGCATAGAGCAATATTTTACATAAAGCAGATATGACTAATGTCATACCTGCTGTTTTTCTGATTTAAGAAAAAAATTATAATAATTTTAGTAAATTTTTTATTGGACTTTTTTTGCAGCTACCATTTATTTTGTAAGCCAATTTGCTATATCATATATCTGTATTCCTTCATATTGATAATCATCATGTTTTGTTCTTGCTATTATTACCTTAGGATAAGCATCTTTTATTTGTAATAATGGTTCGGTTTCTCTTTTTAAAGTTTCTTCATTATCTAAATTATCAGATACTTGAATATAGATTTTTTCATTTTGTTTTGTAACCACAAAATCTACTTCCTTATTGTATAATACACCAGTATATACTTCATATCCTCTTCTTAACAACTCGATTGCAACTATATTTTCGTATGTTCTTCCATAATCCATATTTTTTGTGCCTAAACGTGCATATTTAAAAGCATGATCAGATAAATAGTATTTTTCATCACTATTTAAATATTTTTTCCCTTTTATATCATATCTACATATTTTGTAGAAAGCAAAAGATTCACATAAGTACAGAATGTAATTTCCAATAGTTTTGTGGTTAGTTTCAAGGTTTGATTCACTTGAGTTTAAAGAATTAGAAATATTTCTAAGTGAAGTTCTGTTAGATATATTATCCATAAGAAAGTCATTTAGTGAACTCATTAATTTAGGATCTTTAATATTATTTCTTTCAAAAATATCTCTAACTATTAATGTGTTATATACATTATTTAGATAGTCATATTTTTTATCTATTGAATTATATAAATATGAACCTGACATTCCACCTTCTAAAACATACTTTTTAAATGCTTCATCTATATCCTCATATTTAAAATATTCTATATATTCTTTAAATGAGAAGGGGTAAACTTCTATTTCAAATGTTCTTCCAGTAAACAGTGTCGCTAAATCACTACTTAATAAAAAAGCATTTGAACCAGTTATATAAATATCATATTTTTCTTCTGTGTGAAGACTATTTATTGTTTTTTCAAATCCTTCACACATTTGTACTTCATCTATTAAAAGAAAATTTTTCATTCCTTTTACATATCTTTCTTTAACAAAATCATTTAGTTTATGATATTCTTTAATATTTTCGAAATCTAAAGAGTTATAATTTATATCTATTATATTGTAATTTTCAACATTGTTTTTTATATATTCTTTAAATACTTCTAAAAGTTTAGATTTTCCGCTTCTTCTAACCCCTGTAATAACTTTTATATCTGGTGTCCCCATTACATTTATCAAAGTATTTAAGTAATTTCTTTTTATTAATTTCACATTTTTTCACCTCAATAGTATTATAGCATTTTATTTCCCAAAAATCAATTATTTTTATTTTTGGGAAGTACTAATGTTATTTTCTTCTTTTTTTCTAATCTTCATACAGTTTTAATTAGCATTTCGAAAAAATTATATTTATATTAATTTGCAAGGAGGATTTTTATTAAAACATATATTTACTTGAAAATGAATTTTGAAATTAAGTTATATCAAATGTTTCAGAAATTTTACTATGATTACTTCGAACAAAAGAAATAAAAGGGGGCTGTAAAAAAGTTCAAAAAAAGAGCTGAAAAACGTGAATAATTCAACTCTTTATGATATTATTTTAAATTGAATTCTTTTTATATTCTCTATAAATTTTATATGGTAATTGGTAATGTTTTCCATGAAAATATATATTTAATGATTAACTTTAATAACATATGATATTTTATCTTCAAATATTTTTTCGCATTTTGAATTGTTAAAGATATTTTTTGCTAAAGCAGAATCTTTTGAAATTAACAAATATTCAATATTATATTTACTAAGAATTTCTTCATAATTTCCTGTACAGTTAATAGCATTTATATAGTCTTCAGCAACAGTACAGTCCTTATTATACTCTTTAGTATAAAGATCACATCTTGAATCTATGAAGCATTTTATATCATTAAACATTAATAAACTACCATAAGTGTATTCGTTAAATATTCTAGAATTATTTCCAATATTTTCCTTTATATAATTTACAGAATCTATTGGATATACTGACTTAGGAAGATATCCAGCTCTGTTATTACTAAAACTATTTTTGAATGAAAAACATATAGCTATTAATAAATACATTGCTATAATAGTAATTCTTAATACTTTTACACCTTGTTTAGTAATACCTTTATATAACAAATTTTTAAATTTTATCACTAGTTCTTCTATATACTCCAAACAAGGAACTGTAAATATTACAAATAAAGAAAAATGTCTTAGTGTAATTAATGTCATAAAAGATGTTCCAAGTAAAAGAAATAATCTTTCTAGCGTTATTTTCTTTTTAGTATAAAGTATAGAAACTACTATTAAAAGTAAATATATATAGAAAAATTCACCGCATGTGTTTTTTATATTAATAGGCTGGAATTCTGATATATATGCATTAATAAAAGAATTACTTAAAGTCTTAACACAATACATTATTTGATTATATCCAAATGGATTTACAAATGTAAATAAGATTCCAAATATTATTGGAATTAATAAATATTTCAAATTTATTACATAATCTTTGTTATACTCAATTTTACCTGTTTTTATTTTAATGTAATTTAGTAAATATACAAAAATTATAATAAAGTAAAAATAAATAGTACCTGCATGAAAGTTTATTATAAATAATGGTAATATACTAAGTGGTATTAAGTATTTATATTGTTTGCTTCTTAAAAATTTTTCAATAAATATTAGTTCTAGTAAAAAGAATATATAACTATACATTTGAGCTCTTATTGATATAAATGGTGTTAATATTGAAAGTTCTGCAAATACAAATAAATATGAAATTAATTTATTCTTTACAAATAATTTGTTTGCAACATAAAATAAAAAAGCAAGTATACATGTAAGAATAATACACCAGATGTATAATCCAAAAAATCCAGAAAAATTATATATTAAATATGTGATAATATTTACCATAAAATGCTGAGGTGTATATTCTAGATTTTCATGTATGGAGAATGTATCACTTGTTTTCAATCCATCATTTATATATTTATCTCCAAGCGATATATCAAATAATGTGTCATTTTGGAAAGATAAAGGTGCTATTCCTAAAATAAATAAAAATAATATAATAACAAAAATAATATATATAAAAATTTTCTTTTTTTTCATTGGTTTCCTCCACAATAATATAACTAGTTTATACCATAAAATATGAAGTATGTCTAGAAATGTATAAAAAAATTTTTATAAAATTAAAAAAAAAGTATTGCATTTTTTTTATTTATTGATATAATTAATTTATGTATGAGAACATAAGGAGGAAATTATGAAAAAGTCTAAAAAAATATTTTTAAGAGTGCTACCTGTGCTTATTGTTTTAATGGTTGTTTTTACGACTAATGTTTTTGCAGCAGGATTTAATAGTTTTGATGCAAAAACAATGAATGTAGATGCTAACACTAATACTAATGCGGTAAAATCTATCAATAAAGTATGGGGAGTTATCTTAACAATTTTACAAGTTGCTGCAATAGCTGCTGTTGTTTTTGCAGGTGTTAGATACATGTTTGCATCTGCTGATTCAAAAGCTGATATAAAGAAGCAAATGGTATGGCTTGTAATTGGAGCAATACTTGTATTTGGAGCATCAACTGTTATAGGATTCTTAACAGGAACATTTAAGGAAATGGTTGGCTAAATATTAAATTTTTACTTAAATAAAAAGAAAAAGTCAGTGGTATTAGACTTTTTCTTTTTTTGTTAATGGAGGAAAGATATGAAGAAAATAAAACTAAAAAAAATTTGTATTTCAATTTTTATAGTTGTTGCTATAGTAAATGTTATAAACATATATGGTAATAATATATATGCAAATACAGTTAGTGAAGTTAAAAATAATATAGACGAAGAATCTGGAAATTGCCCTATTTATTATTCAAAGAAAAATAAAAGTAGTGATAAAAAAACAGGAAAAAATGTTAATGATGTAAATGTAAAAAAGTTAGGAGGATTGTCAAATGTTGGTGATGTTGATACTTTTACTCCAACTCAAGAAGTGATAGAAAGTGGAAGAGAATCACTAGATGATGATGGTCTTTATAGATATAAAAATTTTAATAATGCCTTAAGTAAAATTTTTGGAGTTTTAATTGTCACTTTGCAGGTTGCTTCGATGGCTGGAATAATATTTGCCGGTGTAAGGTACATGTTTGCATCTGCTGATTCAAAAGCTGATTTAAAGAAAGGCCTTATTCATTTGGCTATTGGAATGGTAATAGTTTTTGGAGCATCTTCAGTTGTCGGTTTTGTAACAGGAACTTTTGATGATATTTTTAGAAATCTAATGTAGTTTAAAATTACATTAAAATTACAAAAATATTACAAAAAAATAAAAAAATCTATTTTTTATCAAAAATATAGATTTTTTTTTGATTTATTGATATAATCTAATTTAAGAAAAAAGATAAATGTAAGTTTAAATATAAGGTGATATAAATGAAAAAAAGTAAAATTATAACTTCATGTCTTATGATAATGATAATTTTAAGTGTAATGCCTTTCTTTAATTTTGTTAAGGCCGATGCTCCGAATAATTCTGGAAGTGAGACCGAAACTTTTTGGAAAAGTGCGGGAGACTGGTTTAATGATGTACAAAAAGAAGGCGAAGGAAATGTTTCAGAGAAATCTATTGAAATCGTAAATCAATTTATGGATATAGTAAATTATGTTGGAACAACTCTTATAATAATTGCAACAATGTTTTTAGGAGTTAAGTATATGTTTGGAAGCGTTGAAGGAAAATCTGAAGTTAAAGAAAGTTTAATGACACTTCTTGTGGCTTGTGTATTCTTTTTTGGATGGCAATACATACGAGATATTATATTAATTGGAACAAGTGGAACTCAATTATTTTTGGTTAGTAATAAAGATCCTTCATATCAAAGTCTTTTTGGAAGATTATTAGGTGTCGTTATGATGATAGTAAAAGTTGCAGCAATTGTTGGCGTTATATATGTTGGAGTAAGATATATATTTAGTGGAGCTACTGGAAAAGCAGAACTAAAAGGTAAATCAGTTTACTTTATAATAGGAATAATATTAACATTTTCATCAGTTACAGTGCTTACTGTATTTGCGCATGTATTAGCAGATTTATTAAAATAGCATAACAAAGGAGGAATTATTATGGGAAAATCGTATTTTGTACCTCGTAGTGCAAAAGGTGAGTCAAGAATATTATATATTTTTACAATAAAATCTTTTGCTTTTACGGTATCTATTGGATTAATAGGAGCATTGGTATGGTACATAATGTCAAGTATTTTTGATGGATTTCCACTTGTTGCTGGACTTGTTATAACTGGAATTTTTGGTGGAATACGGATATATTATTGGCGCTTTAAAAATACCTGATTCAAAATTTATGGGACCATTTAGAAAAGCAGGTGGAGAATATTTAAGTGATATAATTTTTAGAGCTATAACTTTTAAGAAAAGGAAAAAAATATATCTGTACAATTTAAAAAGAGGAGGAAAATAGTATGGGAACTTTGGTTGTACCTATTGTTATGTTAGTTATACTAGGAGTGTTTGGAATTGTTTTTTTTGTAGTGGTAAAAAAACAAAATGAAGGAATTGATTCTAAAAGTGGTAAAAGTTCAACAAGTGGTAAAGAATCATCTTCAAAAGAAAAAAAACATGAAATAAAAAAAGAAGACGTTTTTGATTTTATGGAGTTTGATGAAATATCAGACAACATGATCATACAAAATAAAGGAACAAGATATACTATGATGATACAATGTAAAGGTATTAATTATGACTTAATGTCTGATGTTGAACAATTATCTGTTGAAGAAGGTTTTATAACATTTTTAAATACCTTAACATCACCAATTCAGTTATATGTTCAAGCACAAAATTTAGATCTTAAAGGAACAATTAAGGTATATAAACAACATGTTGATAAAATAAAAGAAGAATTTGAAAATGTTAACCAAGAATATAACAGAGTAAATGAAGCATTTGATTCTACAAAGGATGAAATTAGTAAAATTGAAAAAGAAAGAAATAAAACTTTAAATGTATATGAGTATGCAAGCGATATTGTTAATTATGTTGAAAGAATAAGCTTAAATAAGAGCTTGTTACAAAGAACATTTTTTGTATTAGTATCATATAATTCTTCAGAAATAAATGCTATAGATAGATTTACAAAGGAAGAAGTTAGAAATATTTGTTATAATGAACTTGTAACACGTGCGCAGTCCATAATTAACGGACTTGCTGGTTGTTCCGTTGCTGGAAGAATTTTAAACTCAAATGAAATTGCAGATGTATTGTACACAGCATATAATAGAGACGATAAAGGACTTATGAGCGTTAAGGAAGCTCTTGATTCAGGATTTTACAGATTATATTCAACTAGCGAAGATATTTTCCTAAAGAAACAAAAGAAATTACAAGAAGAAATAGATAACGAAGCTAGAATTAAAGCACTTGAAACATTAAAAGAGTCTATTAAAGAAGGAGAATATATTTCTCCAAGAATTAAACAGCTTGATATTGAAGAGAAAATAAGTAAAAAAGCAAGTGAAATTGTTAGACGTGAAAATGTACCTGTGGATATAAAAGAAAAAGCTAATGAGAAATTAATTCAAGAATTTAGAAAAACTAAAAAAGATATATTAGAAAAAGCTGGCGCAGAGTACCAAGAATTAACAGAAACTCTTGGTGTTGATGTTGGACTTGATGAAGATAAAAAGGATAACGAAAATACAAATGCTAATGAACAAAAAAATAATATTTCAAGCAAATCTAATGTTGCAAATGAAAATATTGAAGATTCAAAAATAAAAACGGATGCTAAAAATACTGATGAATCCCCAAAAAACAATTTAAACGTTGAAGAAAAGTCTGAAGAAGATACTGTACATGAACAAAGACCGATTGTGCAAAAAATAAAAGTTGATGAAAGTAATTTTGAATATAATAGAAATTTAGATAACAAGAGCGATAATGACTTTGATATCAACTTATCAGATGGATTCGATGATAGAATGGGGTCATCTAGCTTGGACGATGCAACAAATTCATCTGAAAATGATTCTATAATATAGTGGTTAGGAGGATTTTGATATATGGGAAAAAATAAAGAAAAAAAAGAAAAAAAGGAAAAGAAAACAAAATTAAAAAAAGGCCAAATTGATACTCAACAACCACAGGATGAACTTATTAAAGCAAATGAAAATTTACCAAATAGTCTTGAACTTAACAAGTCAACACTAAAAGACTTACTTGCTCCTTCTGGAATAGATGCATCACATTATGATTATTTAGAGATTTTCTCTAAAATTTCTAGATTTGCGAGAAGCTTCTACTTAACAACTATACCAAGACAAGCAACGTTTCCATATTTCTTATCTGGTATATATGAATTTGGTGATATAAATGCTTCAGTATATATCACTCCTATATCTGAAACAACATCTCAAAATCAACTTAATAAACAAATTGTTGAATTACAATCTGAAAGATATGTTGCACATGACAGAGGAGATATAAACAGAGAGTCTGTATTATCAACAAAACAAGCGGAGGCTGAAGCGTTAAGAGATCAGATTGCTGCAGGATATAATAAATTATTTGATGCAACAATTTTATGTACTTTGTTTGCATATAACAAAAATGAACTTGATAAATTATCTGAATTACTTGCAATGGAAGCTTCCAAGAATTTATTAGGCCTAAAAGCTGCATGGGCTCTTCAAGAAGAAGCATTTCAGTCAAATTTACCACTTAATAATAATAAAATGTCAAGAAAGCATACATTTGATAGAGGTTCTATGGCTACGGTTTTTCCATTTGTTAATGCTGAAGCTGGTCATAATATGGGAGTTCCAATAGGAATTAACAAACAAACAGGACTTCCTATAATATTTGATAATTTTAGTAGTACTTTAACAAACTATAATATGATTATATTTGGTAAGTCTGGTGCAGGTAAATCAGTTACAATAAAAACTATTATGGCAAGATCTGCAATCCTTATGGGAGTTGAGAACCTAGTACTAGACGCTGAAGGAGAGTATGTAGTTGTTGCAGAAGCTTTACGTGGAATTAATGTTAATATTGGTCCAAAGAGTAGTACAATAATAAATATATTTGATATTGAAACAGAAATTGTAAAAGATGAAATTACAGGAAAAGAGAGATATGCTTTAAATGTAGAAAATAAGGTTGAAGACGTAACTCAGGCTCTTTTAACAATGGCACGTGGTGCTACAAAGTCTGAAGAAGTTAACGAACTTACAAAACAAATAATTGCAGAAATTGTTGCAGAAGAATATGCTGATAAAGGTATAACAAGTGATCCAAGTTCATTGTATACAGGTTCTGTAATTGATATGGAAGATGGAGATACAACTAAAAAGAAAAAAGATATGCCTACAGTTAGTTCTTGGTATGAAAGATTAGAAAAGAAAGCAGCAGAAAATGATAATGATACATATCAATATCATTATGACTATTTGATAAAAGTTATGAAACAATTCTGTAAGAAATTTGATGGTCAAATGGCATATTTTGATGGTCAATCAACATTTGAACTACTAGATGATTGTCCTTTTATTAATATAAATATTTCTGAACTTGAAGAAAGATTTGCAAGACCACTTGCACAACAAATTCTTTTATCTTGGATTTGGGAAAAGTATGTTAAGAAAAATAGTGAGGATAAAAATAGGGCAAAAAGTAAGAGAGTTTTAATAGATGAGGCTTGGATGCTTTTACCATATCCTGAAGCTGTTGATTTCTTAAATACTATGTCAAGACGTGCAAGAAAAAGAAATGTTTCTCTTACAGTTGTATCACAGAAATTCCAAGATTTCTATGAAAACAAAAGCGTACAAGTTGTTTTAACATCTGCAGATACTAAGTTATTCCTTGCACAAGATAAATCTGAAATTTCTTATTTAAAAGAAGTATTTAAACTTAGTGAAGGTGAGGAAAACTTCCTTCTTACTTGTCAAAGAGGTGAAGGTTTGATAAAAATAGGATATGATTCTGCAATTATGGCTATAAAACCTACACAAAGAGAATTTGAATTTGTTGAAACAAACTTAAATAGAGTTGTTGAAAATTTAAAAAAGAAAAGAATAGAATAGACTAACATTAAAAGTTAGTCTATCTAGAATAAGGTGATTAAATGAAGAAAAAAACATATAAAATCATAATTTGTATAAGTCTTGTTGTAATGTTATTTACTAATTTTACATCTGTATTTGGAGCAATTAATGAATACGGAAACTATTCTTCTGTATCAGAAAATGCATTAGATTCTAAAATAAAAGACTCAGTTTTATTAGATGTACTTGCTAATATGATAAATGCAGTTGCCTCATTAGGAGAATATTTAATAGGATCAATTTTTTTTGCATTAACAGGAGATAATATATTTCCATGGGCAGATAGAATTATATTTAATGGTATAGCTTTTTTAGATATTAACTTTTTGAATCCTTCGGATCATTCACTATTTGTACAAAATGGAACTGACTCTATTTTAGGAAAGGTTGTAAAGAATGTGTATTCAACAATATTTTCTTTGGCTGTTTTGTTCCTTGGTGTAGCAATAGGAGTTATGGCTATACGACTTGCTATATCAAGTATTGCTGCCGAAAAAGCAAAATATAAACAAGCAATTGTAAATTGGGCAACCTGTATTGTAATGTTATTTTTAATGCATTATATTCTTGCATTTGTATTTTGGATTAATGAACAAATGGTGGAAATTGCAAGCAGTATTTTAACAAATGCTATTGAAGAAAATAATCTTACAACTACTAATTTTAAAGATGCTTTAGATGGAGTTCTTGATTCAAAATCTAGAGTGGATTTGTTTATCAGTACATCAATTGGAACTGATAGTGGAGATACAACAATTTTGACTAACAATTATGATATTGCAAATTCTTTGATAACTGATGAAAATTATGTAAAAAATAGAATTACTTATGTAAATGATAGTGGTAAAGAGTGGTATGATAATGCTAAGGACTTTTTCGCTAATAAGGGTGGAATGGTTGGTGATATTGGCTTGCCAAGATTAGCGTACGATGTTAATGATGCAAAAGCGATTGCCTCTCTTAGTGAAGATGAAAAGACTAAAGCAAAGAAAAATGGATATTATACTGTAAACGGTCATAAAATTTTTATTACTGAGGATGCATATTATAATAGTGATGAATTCTTACAAGATGCAACTGCATGTATTTGGTTAGTTTATAATAATTCTTCTGGAGATGTATATGACTTTTATAAAGGGCATCCTGAAATAAAAATAAGCGATGATTCTTCTCCTAATTTATGGCAGTCTTGGTTTACAAAACTAACGTGGGACTGGGGAACAGGTGATACAGGTGTTAAATGGGGTAAAGATACAGAATATCATAATACTTATGAAGATTTTTTAAAGTCATCTAGAAAATTACGGATGTGAAGTTGTAAGAAAAGAATTAGAAGATTCTATAAAGAAAGATAGTGGAAAAGCAAAAATATGGTCATCGATAAAATATAGACTTACAGTAGATAAGAAAGTTATATCTGCCGCTACTGGAAGTTCTTCAATAGAAAAAGGAAATGTTAATGATATTATTGCTAATTTGGGAGGATTTTTTAAGCAATCAGCTTATGTTTATACGTCAAAAAAATCTACAACAAATGATGAAGGAAAAACGGAAGTTATAACAGGATGGAGAGCTAGTAAAGTTTCAGTTACAGGCGCTTTGTTATATGGAATATTTGTATTTCAATCATGTATGTACCTAATAATGTATGTAAAGAGACTATTTTATGTTTTAATGCTTTCAATGTTTGGACCAATTGTTGTTATATATGACTTCTTTATGAAGTCCGCAAGTTAGGAGGTAAGAAAAATGCAAAAGGGAGTTTTTACTACATGGATAAAAGAATTATGTGCTTTAGTATTTGTACAAACTATACAAGCTTTTATTCTTGCAATTGTACTTAGTATTATATTAACTTTTATTGCTCCGACTGACGGGACAATAACTTCGCAAGATTCAGTTTCTGCACTTGGTGTTTTATGTATTATTTTGCTTACTTCTTTAACTAAGATGGAGCAAATAACTAAGAAAATATTTGGACTTGATAGTGGATTACTACAAAATAAACCGCCTCACGGTTTAATGGCTTCATATATGGCGTTAAAAGCAGCAGGAAGAATTTTTAACAATATTCCAAAAATGGCTGGTGGTGTAGGAAATATAATTGGTGCAGGAACTGATAAAAAGAAGGCAAATGCCAAAATGTTAACAAGGTTAAATAAAAAAGGAATTGACAAAAATGGTAACCCAATTGGAAGTTCTCCACAGATTAATGCACCAACTGGAGAAAATAATTTGCTAGAAGGAAATGAATATTACGAAAAAGCAAAGCAGGCAAAGAAAAATGGAGATATGGCTGGATACAGAGAAAATATGGGTATTCAAGCTGGAATTAATAAAGCAAAAAAAGCAATGGCACAAAATGCTACTGTTCCATCTAGATTGAATAAATCAGCTGCTGTTGGAATGGATATTTCAGTTCCAAATTCAAGACCACAATTTGAAAAAGATGCAGAAAAAATTATGGATGCATATGATGATGAAATTGCTAAAGCTAAAGAAAAAAGAAGACAAGGAATTCAGAAGATTGTTTCTGGTGCTGCTGAAACAGTAGGAGCTGGTATTGGAGGAATGGCAGGTCTTTCTATAGGAGGCATTTCTGGACTTGCAACAGGTGACTTAGATCAAGTTCCTAAAGCTATGGCCTATGGTATAGGAGCTGGAGATGCTTTAGGTGAAAATTTAACAAAGGCAGTGTCAACTGTTGCACAAGGTGCTAAAGCAAGAGCAAAGGCAAGTAGTAATTTAGATAAACAGTTATCTCAAATGGAAAATACACTTAAAATACAGAATAATAAAAGAGAAAGTCAAGCAAAACGAACAAGAGCTATTATGCAAAAAATGGATAAAAATTCTCAAGTTTAAAAGGGAGGATATATACATATACTGTATTGTTTGTAATACAATACAGTATATGTATAAAAAATAATTATGAAGTTAGTAGATATAAAAGGTAATATAAATCCGAAACAAAGATTGATATTAATAATTACTATATTATTGTTGTTAATTGTTATTTTTGGAATATTAAAAAGTGTTACAAAAAAAACTGAAGGAATAGATTATAAAAATACAAACATAGACGATTTAATTATTGAATCGACTTCGAATAATGATAGGGATGTGTATTGGAATTTGAACGAAATAGTATATAAGTTTATAAATACGTATCAGTCTAAGTTTACAAAGGAAGTTAAAGATGTAGAGTATTATTATAATGCATTAGATCCAAATTATAGAAAGTATCTTGGAAAAGGAAAATATTTGGATAAAGCCAATACTCTTATAACAAAGGTTATTGGTGAAGAAAAAGATGTTTTTACGTTGATTCCTGAACCATTGATAACTTCAGTATATAAAATGGATAACTATGATAATGCATATATTTGTCAATTATCAACACAAAATGAAAGTGATAATGCATATATCGGAATAATACTTGATACTGAAAATAAAAAATATAATATTTTTTATATAGATTAAGGAGTAATTATATATGGATACTAATAAAAAAACATTTAATTTTACTTTACTTTTTATAATAGCCTATGCTGTACTTGCTGTTTTGGTTATAATATATATATGGTGGCCAAAGGGTAATGATTCAATTGTTTCAAATTCTAAATTTACTTATGAGGACATTGATGAAAAAGAGAAAGCTATAGATATATATAAAACTAAAATTATGACATTTCTTACTGAAAATGATTTAGAACAGCTATACCAGAAGTTAGATGAGGATTATAAAGCTGAAAAGAATATAACTGAAAAAAATTATCAAGCTTTTTTAGAAGAATCAGGATTTATATCAAAAAATGGAATATCAATAGGAGAATGTACAGTTAATATCCAAAAAGATGATGTTTATGTATATAGATTTAAATATACTTGTAATAATGTTTCAAAATACGTTAATGTAATTGAAACAAAACCATACGAATATACATTATCTTTTGAACAAAATTCAATACCAATAGTTAACAATACATACACAGAGACAAATGAAGGGACAATTTCAAGTAGTACTAAAACAACAATAATTGATAATATAAAATATGAAGTCACAAAAACAATACTTAGAGAAAATGGAATTACATATACTTTAAAAATAACTAATAATAGTGATAAAAATGTTGAATATAATTTTGATAATATAACTAATGTTACCGCAATAATGAGTGATGGCAAGAGAGCAAATATGGGTGGAACAGTTATATCTGCTGATGAAGATATTCTTACACCAGGAAGTTCATTAGAAAAAGAGCTATTTTTTGCGATTAGTAGTCAAGATCAAAACAAGATAAAAACAATTAGACTTCAACAAGTTAAAATCGGTGATGAAAGTAAAACAGTATCAATTAATACTTGATTTTAAGAAGATGTACATAATATGGAAATTTAAGAGTTTAGTATACTAAACTTTTTGATTTCATAAATTTTTAAATAAATATTACGATTTTTTGTAATAGCATATTTTTTGAAAAGTTAATTATTAAATAAATAAAATAGGTTTATATTTACTATTGATATTTTTATATTTTCATTTTTTATAATACAATGACAATTTTAAAAATGATTTGGAAATTATACAATTTAATTATAATGATTATTTGATTGATAGAAAATTATCAATTTGTAATGATGATAAAAATGTTTAATATATGAAAATATAAAAATTGATTTTTAGAAAATAAGGTATTAGTATTAGAGAATAAAAAGTTAAACATGCTTTAATAAGTTAAGACAAATTTAGAGTTAATTTATATATAGATTTTACAGTAATGTTATTAATTATTATTGTTGTAAAGAAAAATAGAAAAATGATAAAATAGACATTTTTATCATTTGAATATTCAATCTTGTTTTTTTTTCTAGTTTATTATATACTTTATATGTTGAAAGAAAATGATATGGATGTATAATTTTTGTTGATTACTTTTATAAAGTTATATTTAATTTTGCAAAGAAGTCAACTATTGTGTATTTATAATATGGTGGTTAAAAATGGATAATGAAAAAAATAATAATGTAGAAAACAATACTCCATCAACAGATTCGGATGTGATGCCATCAGGAGGATCTACACTTGGACAAGCTGCTAAACAAGGTGCTAAGAAAACTGCACAAAAAGGATGGAAAGCTTTTAAAGAAGCTGTGGGAAGAGGTATAAAAGCTCTATGGCAGTTATTACCATTGCAGGTAAAAATAATTGTTATTATTATATTGGTTATAATTATAATATTAGCAGCACTTTTAATGATGGGAATGATAAAAGAGAGTAGTTCTGTCGTTACAAGTGGTGTTGAGGACTATATTTCTAATGCTAATTTAGATAAAGATGCAAAAAGTTTATATGAAGATAAAGCAAGCCTTATAAAAGTAAAGTTAAAAGATATAAATGCAATGTATGATAAATTCATTGACGAAGATAAGGGTGGAGCTGAAACTCAGACGTTAATGAAATATAGTATTGGAACAAAAGATGTAAAAGAAGAAAATAAAGAAAAAAGAATTGTTAATGTAGAAGATAAATTACCTTTATATAAACACATATTGTTAACAGAAAAATATAATTTTAACAATGTTGATTGGAAAAAATTTAGTCATAATGCAACAGCGGGTGAAGACATAAAAGATTTTAAGGAAGATAAGGAAAGAGGACTAAAGTATCCTGATACGACAAAAAATAATGCAGGAGATCCAAAGGAAGTTAAACTTGATAAATTTATTGATTTAACATTACCATATTTGCAGACATGGTATATACCTCTTGCAATGAGTAATGCATCGGTACTAAATGGAACTGAAAGTGATAATAACAGGGCACCAGCTTTTTCATATAACATAATAAAAGAAGCATACAGTAATATAGTTGCAAATTGGTATGAGTTAAAAAAGCATACAACTGTAACAAGATATTATACATATGATGAAATAAAAAAACATGATATGGTTACTGTGGAAGTTATAGAACGTGAATATGAAAATGGAGCTAAGAATTATTCTTTACGTCTTGGTTCTTCACAAACATTTGAAGATAGTAGGACACCAAAGAATACTAGAACAACATCTGGAATAGCAGGTGGAACAGTGGATCCAATGAAAGAAGAAGCCGTAAGCCAAAAAGACGAATATACATCACATTTTTATATAAAAGAGGCTGATGTATTTGATGCGAAAATAGTAAATCAATTTAATTATCAAGTATACAGTGATGCTGATGCTGCTAAAAGAAGAAATGCTGATTCTACAAATGAGTCTATAGCAACATATGCAAAAACAATGTCTACAGAGGACATAAATAAAAAAGGCGAAAATGCAATGTATGGACTTACAGTAGATAGTAATGGGAACATATCTGGGGCAAATTTAGATAAAGCAAGTAGGTTTGGTAATGCAATTCCACAAAATGATCCAACAAATACAACAAAAAGGACTACTGCATATTCATATAATGTCACATTTAAGCAATATACAGATTATGAGAATGGACTTGAGCATACTGTAACAAGAATATGGAAGGACAAATTAAGCCAAACTGATTCGGAAACATCTGATTACACAATTGATGATTTAATAATGTATAATCAATCAGATAAAAGAAAAGAAAAGGTAGATGCAACAGCATTATGTGGAGAAGATTATTCAGCTTCAAGTTCTAGTGGAACTAGTACTGGAACTTCTGATCCAGCAACAGAAATAAAAATTGGAAATTATACTTATCCAGTATTCAATCAAGGTTCTTATCCAAATACTACTAAACACGGAGGAGATACAATTTCTCAAGCTGGATGTGGACTTTGTTCACTTACCGTTTGTGTTGGGGGGCTTACTGGAAAAAAAGTTGATCCAGTAAGTTGTGGAAATGACACAAATTGGACTGGTCCCAAAACATTAGCAGGAATAGCTGCTGATCTTAAAAATGTATATAATATAGATGCTGAAGCATTAAGATGGGATAATAGAACAGCAGGAGGAACAACACCAGCACAAAAAGCAAGTTTATCTAAAACAAAAATAACAGAAGCATTGAAGAATAATAGTCCAGTAATCGCATTAATAAAACCTATTCAAGCTGCACTTGGTACAAGTGGAAATGGAGCACATTATATAACTTTAGTTGGTCTTAATGGAAATAAAGTAATTATAGCAAATTCTGCAGGTGGATTAAGAGAAGAATATGATCTTGATTGGGTAATAGAAAAAATATATGAAAATGCAAATACTACTGAGTGTGGAATAGTAGTAACAAAAAGAAGTGGTTCTTCAAATAGTTCTTCTACATCATCAGGAAGTAGTAGCTCATCATCTTCAAGTAATAATTCAACTTCTAATTCTAACAAAAGTGGAAAAGGTAAAGTTATATCAACATCTAATGTAAACTCAACTGGATATACTGGAATATATGAAAGCAGAACTACAGGTAGAAAATTTAAAGAATATAAACAAAATGGAAATTCTTATGTTTTTAGATATGATATAAGTTCTGTAGGATGTTCATGGAGTAGTGAATGTGGAACAGTAAGTACAATGATTGTTGGCAGTGGATATAGTACAAAGGCTACTTTTGAAGATGCTACTAAAAAATTAAAGTCAACTGGTGGTGGTACACAATTTACTCCTTGGCTAAGCGATTATGCAAGTGATGCAGAAGTAAAAACAATTAATTCACCTAGTCAGTCACAACTAAAGAATTTGTTAAAGGACGGCTGTGTTGCTGTTGTACATGATCCAGGATATAGCGCAAATGGACATTATATGGCAATACTAGATATAAGTAGAGATGGAACTCAGATATATGTTTCAAATCCTGATTCATATAATGCAATTCAAAATGGTTGGAATCCAATAAGTGTATTTTATTCAGGAGGTCAATATTTAACTGATTGCTATTTTGTCTCTAATAAAGGAAGTGTTACAGAATATTCAGGTGATAGTAGTGACGGTTCTGAAGGTGGTGCAGATACAACGTGTACTGGAACTAAATCAGGAAAATATTATACGTCATTGAAGAAAACAGATGGATTAAATAGAATAGATTTTATGAATTCTAATCCTGACATATTCCATAGATATATACGTGAAGGTGGAGAATACTATGAATATGTTGGATATTCTAGAGAAAAACTTAAATTATCATATTGGAACTTAAAAGATTTATTCCAAAAGGTATATGATAAAAATGATTCTTTACCTTGGGCATATGGTAAAACATTAGGATTTGAGAACATATATAGTTCAAAATCTTCTTCAAGTTCATCATCACAAGGTGGAATGTTTATATGGCCAGTGCCTGAATATGTTGAAGCAGGGCTTTCATTAAAGGAACAATTAACAGCAACATTTGCAGGAGATGATAGTGTACATAATGGAAATCATGGAGCAATAGATATAGCTCATGGTGTTAATACATCAGCTAAAATTGTAGCGGCAGCTGCTGGTGAGGTAATAAAAGCTGGAGATACTGGAGATGGTTATGGAAATTGTGTAATAATAAAACATTCAAATGGATATTTTACACTATATGGGCATATGGCTCCAGGAAGTTTACAGGTTTCAGAAGGAGACAATGTAAAACAGGGGCAACAAATAGGAACTATGGGAACAACAGGAAACTCTACAGGAAACCATTTACACTTTGAAGTTAGAACAGGTGCAAGTACATTTTGGGCATCTGAAAAGGTTGATCCAGAACAATTCTTTAATGATGATTGTTCACCTATTGGAGGCGGAAGTGGAGCAGGTAATGGTGAGTTTTTATTTACATCAGGTTATAAAGTAGATAGTAGTTATAAAGGATGTACATATTCATTATCAAGTGAAGAAAGATCGGAAATGCAGTGGATTGTGTATAATGAATTTGGTACTGGTGGATACGAAGGAATGGTTCTTCAAGCTCAATGTCTTAGAGATGCTTTGGTTTCTAAGTATAATGGGTGTACTCCAATGACAATAAAACAAACAATGGGCTATGAATATTCAGCATACGGTAATTCAAAGTCGGTAACTGATAACTCAGAAGATGCTAAGAAAGCTATTGAATATGTTTTTGATCAAGGTGGATCTGCTGTACAGCATAGAATTTTGTTCATGTGTCCAGATTGGTACTATAGTCCAGGTTCATGGCATTATGACGCTGATGGTGTAACAATACAGAAAGTATTTTCATTTAAAGAAAAGAATGGTTCAACAAGTGTATTATTCTTTGACTTACTTTAAAGAATGGAGTTAATTTATATGGAAAATTTTGTAAAAAATAATGGAGCACGTAAAAGTGCTCCTAATAAAAAAAATTATTCATTAGAACAATTAGAAGAAATAAAAAATAAACAACAAGTTGTTGATATATATGTAACAGATATTGATGAAAGTTTAAATATGATTGGAATAATTGGAAAAAATATAAAAGCAATTATTCCAAGAGAAGAGTCTTCAAGCATAGTTGGAGATGATGGCCTAGTTGAGGAAAAACATATAATTAACAAAAAAGGAAAAATTTTACATGTATGCATAAAGGAAATAATAAAAAATGAAAATGATATTGAGTTAATTGTATCTAAAAAAATATTAGAGTTAAAGGTTAGAAAATGGATGTATATGCATTTGAAACCTGGAATGAAATTAAAAGGTGTAGTTGTAAGTACTAATGATTATGCAGCTTTTGTAGATGTTGGAGGAGGAGTAACCGGTATATTAAAATTAGAAAATATATCTGATATATTAATTCAAAATGCCTCTGATATTTTACATGTTGGACAAAGAATAAATGTTGTTGTAAAAAAATATGACAGGGATACAGGAAGAATTGAACTATCATATAAAGAATTGCAGGGAACATTTGAGGAAAATATTTCCAAATTTAAAGAAGGGGATATAATAGATGGCGTTGTAAGAAATAGAATAAAATCCGGAATATTTGTAGAAATTGCACCAAACGTTGTTGGACTTGCTGAACATGTAAATGGAATAGAATATGGTCAAAAAGTCTTAGTAAGTATTAAACGTATAATACCAGAAAAGAAAAAGGTAAAATTGGTAATAATTGGATAAGGAGCTAAATTAATGGGAAAAAAGGTTAATAAAAAGAAAAGAAAAATCTCTAAAATATCAATAATTTTAATAACTTTTGTATGGGTTGTTGTTATGATTTTTACATTAATATTAGTTGCAAATTCAATATCAAATTCAAATAAATTAAAAGGTATAAAATCTAAAATAAAAATACCAGATGGTTTTTACTATGTTGGAGGAGAGATTGATTCAGGAGTTGTAATATCTGATAATAAAAAAGATGAGTTTAAAGGAACTGAGTATAAGTATTTATCTAAATTAAAGGGAAATCAATTTGTGTGGATACCTGTTGAGAAAGCTGTAGTTGAAAGTTTTGAAGATGCTGAAAAATTAGTTGATGAGGGAAAAAATCCTATTGCTATAAAAGAAGGAGAAAATTATAAAGCTTTATCTTATGTTTTTGATAGTCATCAAATAAAATATTTAGTTGTCAATCAATCAGAATATAATGCTGAGCCATATATTGTAAAAGGAAGTATATATGGAGATAGCGAAGATTATATTGAGGGAAGTACAGGAGACTTATATCAGAAATCATTCAATAAAATGGTTGAGCAAGTAGAGAAAAATAAAGGATTTTATATAAGTAGATTTGAAATAGGAAATTTAAACAAAGCAGTAAAGGACAATGAAAAAGTTGTATCTAAAGCTGGGAAAGAGGATATTACTTATCAAAGTTGGATAGACTTATATAAAGTTTTAAAGAGAATGTACGACAGAAATGATATAACAACAGAAATGATTTGGGGCTGTCAATGGGATGCAGTACTAGTTTGGTTTGCAAGAAATCCAAAGGTATATACAAATGTATATAATTCTAATAATATTGGAAATTATTATAATAAATTAGAGAAAACGGGAAGTAATTCAAACTATTGCATAAATAATATATATGATATGGCTGGTAATGCTTTTGAATGGACTCAAAGAGGATCTGTTATTGGAGGTAGAAAGGCCTACGGTGGATGTTATAAAACAAATGATGTATATTCACTTGAAAAAACAGAAGTATATGGCATTACTTATTTATGGCATGAAGTAGGAACAAGGATGACAATGTATGTAAATTAATGGTATTAATATATAAAATAATGAAAAGTTTGCTTGTGATATTGCCAAGCAAACTTTTTTGTTGTATAATGTATATAGAAAAATTGTACGTTTTTATACAATTTGGTATTTTTATTAGCATATTTATTTAAGTAAATTAGCTAGTTAAAAGTTAAATTTTAAATTAAATTTAAGGAGAGATGAAAAATGGTAAATGATAAGGAAGTAAAAACAGTTGTATCACCTTTTGCAGTGAGGGAAAATGAAGTAAAAGTGTTTGATGGAAAAGAAGGTTTTGCTTCAATAAATCAAGTTGTTTTTAAAATGGATATGGGATATATTAATGAATCTCATATTAAAGCTTTAGAGGTTGTAAATGAATTTGGATTTATTACTTCAAGACAATGTACTCAAATCTTAGATTTAAGAGGAAAGATAAATGATATTGAAGAAGATAAAAGACAAACAAGAGTTGCTAAATGGCTTGAAGATTTAACAAAATCAAAAGTAATTTCAAGATATTATTTTCAAAGTGATTCTGGAAAAAGTTCATATAGAGTTTATTCAATGGATAAAATAGCAACGTATATATTAAAACAAAGAAATATACCAACAGCTTGGCAACCAACAGATAATACAAAACCTGCTTATTCTGTAAAAAGGAAGCTTGCTGGAAATCAAGTTATTATTGCATATATGCAAAAAGTTGCAGCTTTTAAAAGTACAAATCCTAATATTTTATTATACTCCAAAAAATATAATGTAAAATTTAAACCAACAGGTGGTCTTGTTACTTTGAAAAATTCTTCTGAAGAAGAGAACTTTATATTTGAAGTTGTAAGAAGAAATGATGATTGGAAAAATATGTTTGCTGAGAAAGTACAACTTTATTCAGACTTCTTTGAAAACTTTACAAAAAATGATGCTGGATTTTATACACCTCCTAGAGTAATATTTGTTGGAGAGGATATCCAACATACAGCTGAAATGTTTAGAATTATAAAAAAAGTAAGTACATATCTAAGGGATGAAGATTTATACTTTACTACTGAATTAAAACATTTAGATGAAGATTTAACAAAGAGTATCAGTGTATTTGAGTTAGATCCAGATACTAAAAAATATAAAGCTGTTATAAAGGAAATGGATATATTAAAACCTGGTGAAAAGAAAAATGATGAAGATAAAATAAAAATTGATATGAATTTCAATTCAAATATGATAGTTGAATAAAAATTAATACCCCTATGGTATCGTTTATGGTGCTATAGGGAATTATTTATGCAAAGATTTATCGAAAATTGCGATGAAAATAATATAAACATTGCATAAAACTATTGCAAATGAAAAGAGATTGAGATAAAATATAAGTGTTATAAATAAGGGGGAATAAATTTATGATAAAAGTAGGAATTAACGGATTCGGAAGAATAGGAAGATTAGTAATGAGAGTATCTTTAGAAAGGGATAATGTTGATGTTGTTGCTGTAAACGATCCTTTTATTGATGTTGAATATATGAAATATATGTTAACATATGATACTATTCATGGAAAATATAACGCTGATATTAAGGTTGAAGGTAATGATTTAGTTATAAATGGTAAGACTGTAAAGGTATTTAATTGCATGGAACCTTCAGAAATTCCTTGGGGAGAAGTTGGAGCTGAATATGTTGTTGAATCATCAGGAGTGTTTACAACAACTGAAAAAGCACAAGCTCATTTAAAAGGTGGAGCTAAAAAAGTTGTAATTTCTGCACCATCAAAAGATGCAAAAATGTTTGTTATGGGTGTAAATAATAACGAATATACATCAGATATGAATATTGTATCAAATGCATCTTGTACTACAAACTGTTTAGCACCTCTTGCTAAAGTTATAAATGATAATTTTGGTATTGTTGAAGGATTAATGACAACTGTTCACTCTGCAACAGCTACACAAAAAACTGTTGATGGACCATCTAAAAAAGATTGGAGAGGTGGAAGAGCTGCTACATATAACATTATTCCATCATCTACTGGTGCTGCAAAAGCAGTTGGTAAGGTAATACCATCATTAAATGGAAAACTAACTGGTATGTCATTTAGAGTACCAACACTAGATGTATCTGTAGTTGACCTTACTTGTAGACTTGAAAAAGGAGCTTCATATGAAGAAATCGTAGAAAAAATAAAAGAAGCATGTAATGGAGAACTAAAAGGAATTATGTCTTGGACAGACGAAGATGTTGTTTCATCTGATTTCATTTCTGATCCTCATACTTCTATATTTGATGTAAAAGCTGGAATTCAACTTAGCGATAACTTTGTAAAATTAGTATCATGGTATGATAATGAATGGGGTTATTCAAATAAAGTTGTAGATTTAATCACTCATATGTATGGAGTAGACCATAAATAAAGAATTAAAATTAGGCTAGCTTTGTGTAAGCTAGCCTAAAAGTATAAAGGAGAGAAAGTTTATGTTAAACAAAAAAACAATAAGGGATATCAGTGTAAGTTCAAAAAAAGTTTTAGTTAGATGTGACTTTAATGTTCCACTAGATAAAGATAATCCAGATATAATTACAAGTGATAAAAGAATTGTAGAGTCATTAAAAACAATTAATTACTTAATAGGTGCAGGAGCAAAAACTATACTATGTTCTCATATAGGAAAAACTGGTCAAAACAAAAGCTTAAAGCCAGTTGCTAAAAAACTATCTGAACTTTTAGAAAAAGAAGTACCTCTTTTAAAAGATATATATTCAGATGAAACAAAAAACACTATCGATAATATGCAAGATGGTGATGTTGTTTTATTAGAAAATACAAGAATGTATGAAGAAGAAGAAAAAAATGATCCTAAATTTGCAGAAAAATTAGCTTCATTTGCTGATATATTTGTAAATGATGCATTTGGAACTGCTCATAGAGCTCATGCATCAACAGAAGGAGTAACACATTATTTACCTTCTGTATGTGGATTTTTAATAGAAAAAGAAATAAATGCACTGGATAACAGTATTAATAATCCTAAAAGACCACTTGTTGCAATAATTGGTGGATCTAAGGTATCAAGTAAAATAGCCGTACTTACAAATTTACTTGATAAAGTAGATACAATGTTAATTGGTGGAGCAATGTCATTTACATTTTTAAAGGCAAAAGGATATAACGTTGGAAAATCTCTTGTGGAAGATGATAAGATAGATATTGCAAATGAAATTATGAAAAAAGCAGAAGAAAAAAATGTTGAATTTTTACTTCCTGTAGATCATATAGAAAGTAAAGATACTTCTGGTATATATGATGCTATACTTACACAAGATGAAAATGTTGATGATGATTCTATGGGACTTGATATAGGATTTAAAACTGTAGATATGTATGTAGAGAAAATAAAAAAAGCAGCAACAGTAGTGTGGAATGGACCTGTTGGAATGTTTGAAGTGGAAGAATTTGCAAATGGAACAAAGAAAATTGCTGAAGCAATGGCAACTTCTAATGCAATAACAATAATAGGTGGTGGAGATAGCGCAGCTGCAGTAGAAAAGTTTGGCCTTGAAGATAAAATGACACATGTATCTACTGGAGGAGGGGCATCTCTAGAGCTTATGGAAGGAAAAAAACTTCCAGGTATAGAAGCATTACAAGATAAATAAAGGAAAAGAATATGGCAAAAAAAAATAAAAAGAGTTATACTCTAGACAGGAAGAAATTTTTAATTTTTGTATTTTCTATTGTTGTAATAATATCTGTAATCATTATAGTTGTATCATTAAATAAAAAAATAGAAATAAATGATTCAACAGATATTAGTAAATTAAATGCTACAAAGTATTGTACAGAAATAAAATCTGAGTATAACAAAGATGAAAATAAAAATAAATTTATAGATGATTGTAACAAAATACAAGAAAAAATAGGTATGTATATTATCAATAATTCTACATTAGATGATACATCATTTGAAAATCTAATATCAAAATTAAATGAAAATCTAGCAGATAATAATTTTTCAATTATAGAAATGGATAATCCAACCTACTGGAATGGAACTTGGAGTGTAGATAATAAAGGTAAATTAAAATTCAAATTTAGTAATAAAAAAATAGAACCTGATTGGATAAGTGATGTTACAGTAAGCAATTTTGTTATAACAAATTAAAAAAATAGGACAAATTTCAAATACAAGTTGAAATTTGTCCTATTTTCATTTTACATTTTTTCTTAAAATATTTAGCATGGTTTGTTATATAAATAAAAATGAAATAGGAATTAATACTTTGGTTATGACTCTAAAAAAGTGGATAAAAATAGGAAATTAAAGTAAAATAATAGAATATAATGTTATTGAATAGAAAGTACATTTACGTAAAAAACATTCAATGGAGGTAATTATAAGGGAAATAATTCATTTGGAACTATAATAGTAACCATAATACACTCAATTTTTATACAAATTTAAATTAAAAGTTGTTTTTAATATAATTTGGTGTTAAAATATAAATATATACATGTATAAGTATATAAATAATTGGAGAGTGGTTTTAATGAGAAAAAAATTAATAGTTGGAAATTGGAAAATGAATTATACAATAACAGAGGCAGAAGCTTTTGTAAGTAGTATAAAAGATAGAATAAATACAGATATTGTAGATGTTGCAATATGTCCAAATTTTGTAGCACTTGGAACAGTATCAAAATTACTTGAAAATACAAATATACATCTTGGAGCACAAAACGTATATTATGAAGATAAGGGTGCATATACTGGTGAAACGTCAGCTCCAATGCTAGTATCAGCATTTGTAGATTTTTGTATAGTAGGACATAGTGAAAGAAGAAGTATATTTAATGAAACAGATGAAATGATAAATAAGAAAGTAAAAAAATTACTTGAAAATAATATAAAACCAATAATTTGCGTTGGTGAAACTTTAGAACAAAGAGAAAATGGTACAATGTTTGACGTTGTAGCAAAGCAATTAGATAAATGTATAGATGGAATACTAGGTGATGATTTAAAAAGAAATATTGTAATTGCTTACGAACCAATCTGGGCTATTGGTACAGGTAAAACAGCAAGTAGTGATGATGCAAATAAAATGTGCCATTTTATACGTAAAGCTATAGAAACAAAATATGGTGCAAGTGTTTCAGAAAGAGTAAGAATTCTATATGGAGGAAGTGTAAAGCCAGCTAATGCTTCAGAAATACTTAATATGGAAGATATAGATGGAGCTTTGGTTGGAGGTGCTAGCCTTAAAAATGATTTTGTAGCTATTGTAAATTATGACTAAAGATGATATAATTACTAATGCAAAAATAGAGGAGATGTAAATTATGCATGGAAATAAACAATACATACTTATGATAATGGATGGAGTAGGACTAAATGATGAGAGTAAAGGAAATGCCTTTAAACTAGCAAATACTCCAAATTTAGATAAATTAATAGCAAAATATCCAAATACATACATAGCAACAAGTGGTATGGCTGTTGGACTTCCTGAAGGTCAAATGGGAAATTCTGAAGTTGGACATACAAATATAGGGGCAGGAAGAATAGTATATCAAGACTTAACAAGAATTACTAAAGAAATTAATGATGGTGATTTCTTTAAAAATGAAGAATTTTTAAAGGCAATAGAGAACGTAAAAAATAACAATAGTTCTTTGCATTTAATGGGACTTTTATCTGACGGAGGAGTTCACTCACATAATTCTCATTTATACGCATTACTAAAACTTGCAAAAGAGCAAGGTATAGAAAATGTATATATTCATGCTTTCTTAGATGGAAGAGATACACCTCCAACATCTGCTATAGAATACTTAAAAGAACTTGAGGAAAAAATAAAAGAAATTGGTGTTGGAAAAATAGCTACTCTTGCTGGAAGATATTATGCAATGGATAGAGATAAAAGATGGGATAGAGAAAAACTTGCATATGACGCAATGGTAAATGGAATTGGTAATAAATTTAAAACAGTTCAAAAAGCTGTTGAAAATTCATATGAAGCTCAAGAGTTTGATGAATTTGTAAAACCAATTGTAATTACTGATGAAGATGGAAATGAAATAGCTAAAATTAAGGATAAAGATTCAGTAATATTCTTTAACTTTAGACCAGATAGAGCAAGACAAATTGTAAGGGTAATCACAGAACCAGATTTTAGTGAATTTGAAACTGTAAAAATGAACAATTTATATTTTGTTACAATGACTGAATATGATGAAACTTTAAATCATGTACATGTTGCATACAAGCCTCAAGCATTAAAAAATACTTTGGGTGAAGTATTATCAAATAGAGGATATACACAAGTAAGATGTGCCGAAACTGAAAAATACGCACATGTAACATTCTTCTTTAATGGTGGAGAAGAAAAGCAGTATAAAGGTGAAGATAGAATACTTGTTGCATCACCTAAAGTTGCTACATATGACTTAAAGCCTGAAATGTCTGCTTATGAAGTAACTGATAAAATTATAGATGCAATCGAATCTAAAAAATATGATGTTATAATCATGAACTATGCAAATGGCGATATGGTTGGGCATACAGGAATTATAGAAAAGGCAATTGAAGCTGTTGAAGCTTTAGATACATGTGTTGGTAAAGTAATATCAAAACTAGAGGAAGTAGGAGGAGAAGCTTTAATTACAGCAGATCACGGTAACTGTGAATATATGCTTGATTTAAAAACTGGTGAGGCTATAACTTCACATTCTACATTTGATGTTCCACTTATAGTTGTATCAGATAGAGTAAAATCTTTAAAAAATGGAAGACTTTGTGATTTAGCACCAACTCTTCTTGCACTTATGGGAGAAGAAAAACCATCTGAGATGACAGGAGAAAGCTTGGTAGAGTTATAACAGAAAAATTGTATAATAAAGGAGGCTTTAGATGGAATATAACGACATGGAAGATGAAGAATATGATCCACTTAAAGATACTGGTTCTACTGCCTATTGGATGAATGAATGGAAAAAAGAGAAAGAAGAAAAGGAAGAAGAAGAAAAAAAGCTTTCTGAACTTGTTGACATATATGTAAAATGTACTAACCCAAGATGTGGCTATGTAAGTAAAAGCATAAAAAAAGTAGAATTTAGATATGTTGATGAAATAATGCAAAAATATTCTAATTCTAAATGCCCTATATGTGGCCATAAAGGCTTTAAACTTATTTCGAAGAAAGAATTTGAAAAACTAGATGCTGAATTTAAGAAAAAGCAACATGAAAAAGAAAAAAAAGAAAAATTAGATATAAAAAAGAAGTTAGATGTTATAAATTCAAATATTAGAGATGATGTTGAAGACTTAATGGAAGATTTGAATTCTAGACTAATTGATGGAAAAATGTCACCAAAAACTTTTGTAAATATTTTTTATAAATTATCTGTAGATATTGCTAAGAGATATACAAAAGATATTCCTGGCAGTCTTGACCCTTCATATTACAAGGCAATTTTATCAATTTGTGATATAGCTTTAGATAAATATAACGTTAAAGAAGATGCTGAAACTATATTAAGGAATATGGATGATGAAATTGAAGAAAACAAGTTATATATTGCTGAATACGAATATTATATAAATGATGAAAAATATTCTATAGCTGACTATGAGATGAGTGAAAGAATAAAAGAATATGAAAATAGTAAAGATAATTTATTTAAACAAGAGAGAAAGAAAGAAATAGAAGAGCAATATCAAGATAGAAGAAAAGAATTAGCAGAAAAGGCAGATAAAAGAATTGAAAGAAGAAGGTTAAGAGAACTTTCTATATAATGATATTGAAGAGGGTTATATATGAATGAAAATGAAATAAAGAATAAACAAATTGAAGAAATAAAAGAAAGTGTCATAAATAAAGTAAGGGATTTGTTTGTTGAAGCTAAAGATGATTTGCAAATTAAACGAAGGTTAGACATTTTAATTCAAAGAGATGTACCAGATATTCTTGAAAGTAATGGCATAAGAAATGTTGATGAAAATGTACAAGATGTACTGTTTGAATCTTTAGAACCAGTATATAATTTAGATAAAAACTTAGATGAAAAAGAAAATACCTTTAATAATATACTAAATTATAGTATTGATTCAAAAAGAAAAGAAATTATAAATACTGGCAATGATGATTTAAAACATGAAATTAATGATGTAAATAAAGAACTCTTTAGCAGATATTCTGAAGAAAAAGGCAAAATTAGTAAAAAAGAAAAAGCTGAACAAGATGAATATTTTACTCACGCGCCTGAATTTAAAAGTAGAGTAAGGCAAATACTTGAAAGAAAAGGTATACAAAATGAAGACGTTATATATGAGATTGAAAATAGAGTAAAAAATACAGTAGGACATATATATGAAGATTATAACGAAGCAGATAAAAGTATATCTAACAATTTAGAAGAAATTTGTGATGAAGAATTAGGTAAATATGAACAACAGGTTACTACAAGTAGACAAGATATAGAACCTGAAAGAAAAGGAGAAAATGATTTTACAAAATTTTTACAAGCTGGTGTTAACTCAGAAGAAGAAATTGGTGAAACAGACATGGGTAAAATAAATAATGAGGGTGAACCTAATAAAGATGACCTTAATAAAGATAATAAAAAATATAGTTTACCTGATAACATAATCTACTAAATAATTTGTTATTTGCTATAGTTTTGCTATAGTTAATATATATATATAATAAAAAAATAAGGAGGAATTTTTTATGAAACAATACTTAGAAATAGAATCTATTTATGCAAGAGAAATATTAGATTCAAGAGGAAATCCAACTGTAGAAGTTGAGGCTATTGTAGAAGGAGGATTTGTAGGACGTGCTGCAGTTCCATCTGGTGCATCTACTGGTGCTTTTGAAGCAGTAGAATTAAGAGATGGAGATAAATCAAGATATCTTGGAAAAGGTACGACAAAAGCAGTAGATAATGTAAATGATATTATTGCTCCTGAAATAGAAGGAATGAATGCTTTAGATCAAGTTGAAATAGATAAAGCGATGATTGAACTTGATGGTACTGAAAATAAAGGAAAACTTGGTGCAAATGCTATACTAGGTGTATCACTTGCTGTAGCAAGAGCAGCTGCTGAAGCTTTAGGGGTAAGTTTATACAACTATTTTGGTGGTGTAAATGCTAAAGTTTTACCTGTTCCAATGATGAACATATTAAATGGTGGTAAACACGCAGATAATAGTGTTAATATCCAAGAATTTATGATAATGCCAGTAGGTGCTGATAGTTTCAAAGAAGCTCTTAGATGGTGTGCTGAAGTATTCCATAATTTAAAATCAGTATTAAAAGCAAAAGGACTTGCAACTTCAGTTGGTGATGAGGGTGGATTTGCTCCAAACCTATCTAAAGATGAAGAAGCTTTACAAGTAATTGTTGAAGCAATTGAAAAAGCAGGATACAAACCAGGTGAAGACTTTAAAATTGCAATTGATGCTGCTGCAACTGAAATGTATGATGAAGCTAAGAAAAAAGGTGAAGAAGGAAAATACTATTTCTGGAAATCAGACAAAATGTACACTTGTGAAGAAATGGTTGCTTTCTGGGAAGATTTAGCATTTAAATATCCAATTATATCTTTAGAAGATGGTCTTGCTGAAGAAGATTGGGAAGGATGGAAATTACTTACAGAAAAACTAGGAAATAAAATACAATTAGTAGGTGATGATCTATTTGTTACAAATACAAAAAGATTACAAAAAGGTATTGATATGAAAGTTTCAAATTCAATCCTTATAAAACTTAACCAAATAGGAACAGTAACTGAAACAATAGACGCTATATCTATGGCAAATAGAGCTGGAATGACAGCTGTAGTATCTCACAGATCAGGTGAAACTGAAGATACAACAATTGCAGATTTAGTTGTTGCTATGAATGCAGGACAAATTAAAACTGGTGCTCCTTCAAGAACTGATAGAGTATGTAAATATAACCAATTATTAAGAATTGAAGAAGAATTAGGATCTGTAGCTGAATATGCAGGAAAAAATGCATTCTTTAATTTAAAATAACAATAAAAAATATTCCCAAGTAAATTTATTTGCTTGGAAATATTTTTATATACAAGTAGGGTATAAAAAATAATAAAAAAATACATATCAATTGACACAAAGAATAAAATATAATATACTATAATAGATAAAGTTATTGTTACATTTTGTCATAGTTTTTGTATAGGGGGTAAAAATGAAAAAGAAAAGTTTTTTAAAGATTATAGCAGTATTTGTTCTTGTTACTGTTATTTCTGTATCCACATGTATATTTGCAGATGTTGGAAATATAAATAGATACGATAGTGGATCATCATCTAGTAGTTCACATTCTAGTAGGTCTTCTAGCTATTCAGGATCTTCGCACTCAGGAAGTGATTACTCAAGTTCCAGTAGTGAAGGAGGAGGTTCAATATGGGGACTAATAGTAGGAATTATTATTGTGGGAGTAGCAATATTTGTAACTTCTAGAGCTAATGGTAAAACAAACAATAAATATACTGATGCATTAAATGATTTAGTAAATGGTTCAACAGATTCAATAAAAACAAATACGAAGGGTATTGCTGATGAAATTAGACAGACTGATCCAGAATTCTCAGAGGAAAAATTCTTATCTTGGACAAAAGATGTCTTTGTTAAACTACAAGCAGCATGGACAGCAAGAGATTGGAAAATTATTAGACCATTCGAATCAAATGAATTATTTGAACAACATAATGCACAATTACAAGAATATATTAATAACAACAGGATAAACATGATAGAAAGAGTTGCAGTAGAATCAGCTGAATTAATGAGTCATAAAGTAGATGGAGATAAAGAAATTATTGAAGTATACTTAAAAGCTGTTATGAAAGACTATATTATAGATGCAACAACTAAGGAAGTTGTTGAAGGAAATAAAAATACTGATTGGCATATGAGATATAAACTTACATTTATAAGAAAAAATGGAGTAAAAACTCATGCCGGAACAAGTAATAAGTCAACAACTAACTGTCCAAATTGTGGAGCACCAACTGAAATAACATCAGCAGGACAATGTGAATATTGTGGAAGTGTTATAACAACAGGTGAACATGATTGGGTACTTTCAGGACTTGAAGGAATAAAATAATAAATAAAAAAATAAGGGCTAAGTTATTTAGCTTAGTCCTTAATTAATTTAAGGAGGAATTAAAATGGGATTAATAAAAGCAGCAGTAGGAGCAGTTGGCTCTACTTTACATGATCAATGGAAAGAGGCAATAAGATGTGAAGACATGCCAAATGATGTATTAATGGTAAAAAAGACTACACCAAATGGAGTTATTTCAAATGGAAGTACTGTCATTGTAGGACCAGGACAATGTGCTATTATATATGATAATGGTAGAATAGTAGATGCATCTGCGGAAGAAGGTGTATATACATTTAGTGATTCATCAACACCATCACTATTTGCAGGACAATTTGGTGGAATGTTTAAAGAGATGTGGCAAAGATTTACATATAATGGCGCAACAGCTAAACAACAAGCTGTATTTTTCTTCAATATAAAAGAAATATTAGATAACAAATTTGGAACACCAGCTCCAGTACCATACAAAGATTGGGGTCATCCAATAATGAACGCAAGAACAAATTCATATCTTGCAATGAGTGTTGAAGTAAAATGTTTTGGTAAATATACATTTAGAATTTCAGATCCATTTTTATTTATGTCACAAATAGCTGGAACAGCTGATGTATACAGAAAAGCTGATTTAGTAGAACAAATGAGATCTGAAGTTATAGGAGCTTTCTCTAATGTAATGAATAGCTTAGGAAGTGATAAATACAAAATAGAGGTACTTGAACTTCCAAATAAAACTGATGAAATAAAGAAAATAATGGATGAAAATGTATTTGATGAACCAATTAGAAAAAGAGGTATTTCACTTGTTTCATTTATTGTTGAAAGTTTAACTCTAGATGATAAATCTAAAGAGAAAATTGATAATTATGAAATTGGTGGAGACGCATATCAACAACAAGGTGTAATGACTGGTGCATATGCAAATGCTGTCCAAAATGCAGCTAGTAATTCAAATGGTGCAGCAAATGGATTTATGGGAATAGGTATGATGAATATGGCAAGTGGTAATGCTTTTGGTGGCGTTGCAAATGGAAATGGTGCAGCTCCAATGACACCACAACAAGATGCTGCTACAAAAGCTCAAACACCTGTAAAGCCAGAAGTTCCAGTTGAAGCTCCAGCAACACCTGAGGTGGTAGAGGAAAAACCACAAAATAACACTTGGAAATGTTCTAAATGTGGAACTGAAAATACAGGTAAATTTTGTGCAGAATGTGGTGAGAAAAAAGTAGAAGCTAAATTCTGTACAAATTGTGGAAATAAGCTTGATCCAGATTCAAAATTTTGTCCAGAGTGTGGAACAAAAGCATAGGTTATAACTAATAATATATATAATTTAAATTTCGTTATAGTGAATAAATAAGTGCTAAAGCAATGAGAAGGCAGTTGAAACTGTCTTCTTCTTTTCTCTTACAAATTTGATTAAATGGAAAATAAAGTCTTAAAAGTGAATTTTTAGGACTTTATTTTTTTCTAAAAATCATGTAAAATAATAATAGGAGTTAAAGGTAAATAAAAAAGAACGAAGTTTCGTAAAAGTATTGAAAAAGATTAAAAAATATGGTATAAATGTAGAAAATAAATTTGAAACCAAAATGTCTAGAAATAATAGAAATTTTGGGAAAAGAGGTAATAATGGAGCAAAATAATGAATTAAAATTATTTGAAGATAAAAAAATAGAGCAAAATGGGATGAAGAAAAAGAAAAAGGAATAAGCGAGGCAAAAGATTTTGCAATATTAACAAATATTTTAACACAGGCTTGGAGTGGACATTCAGTAAAAGAATATAAAAATTTAAAGGACTTTTTCTTAAAATATTATAGATAAAAAATTATTAATAAAGAGGTGTATGTATGGCAAAGTTATATTTTAGATATGGAACAATGGGATCTGGTAAATCAATAGATTTGTTAAAAGTTGCATATAATTATGAGGAAAGAAACCAAAAATGTTTACTTATGGTTCCAAGTATAGATAACAGATATGGAGTTGGAAAGGTTACAACTAGAATTGGAATTTCAAGAGAGGCATATATAATAAATGAAGATACTAATATTTATGAATATGTATCATCTTTATTAGAAAAGCCAAATTGTATTCTAGTAGATGAATGTAATTTTTTAACTAAAAAACATGTAAATGAATTATCAGATGTAGTAGACTTTTTAGAAATTCCAGTTATATGTTATGGACTTAGATCTGATTTTAAATGCGAATTATTTGAGGGTTCAGAGGAATTAATGGCAATAGCAGATAAGATTGAAGAAATAAAAACAATATGTGAATGTGGCAGAAAAGCAACTATAAATATGAGATATAAAGATGGGAAAGCAATAATTGATGGTGACAAAATAGTTGTTGGTGGAAATGAAATGTATAAAGCAGTATGCAGAAAATGCTATAAAAAGTATATAGAAAAATAATTATATTTTTGTTATAAGTCAAAATTAGACAACTTTCTAATTTGACTTTTTTTTGCTTTCGGTGTATAATATAAGCTATGTATATTGAGTTCGTGTTAAAATTATATTTTAGAATATAATAGTAGTAATACTATAATATATATTGATCGTGGTTAAAGTAAATTGAAAAGTAAATATTAAAGGAGGAATAATAATTTAATGGAAGAAAAAAAGGATTACAAAAGAAAGGGGCAAACTGCGCCTTTAACAAAAAGAAATAATTCAAATTCTAGAGGTAATAAAACAACAAGAACAACAAGAACAAATAGAAAAGATAAAAATGATGTATTAAATAATAAGGAGTTAGTAAAGGATACGAAGAAGAAATTATTAAAAAAAGGGCCAAATGTTGAATTCTTAAATATGGATACAAGGCCTGTTGTATCTAGATCATCTAAACCTACTGTATTTGCAGATGCTAAACTTAAAGTAATTCCACTAGGTGGTATGAATGAAATTGGTAAAAATATGACTGTTTTTGAATATAAAGATGAAATAATAGTTGTAGACTGCGGACTTGCATTTCCAGAGGATGATATGTTAGGTGTTGATTTAGTAATTCAAGATATAACATACTTAGAAAGAAATAAAGATAAAGTAAAAGCTTTATTTATAACTCATGGGCATGAGGATCATATAGGTGCAATACCATATTTCTTAAAGAAAATAAATGTACCAATTTATGGAACAAAATTAACATTAGGTCTAATCAAAGCAAAATTGATAGAACATCACTTAGAAAAAAGTACAAAGCTAAAATGTGTAAAACCACGTGACGTTATAGCTTTAAAACACTTTAAGGTAGAGTTTATAAGAATGACACACTCAATTGCAGATGCAGCAGGACTTGCAATAAAGACACCTGTTGGAACAGTAGTGCATACAGGAGATTTCAAGGTAGATTATACACCAATAGATGGAAAACCAATGGATTTTGCAAGACTTGCAGAACTTGGTGAAGAAGGTGTAACGCTTCTAATGTCTGATAGTACAAATGCTCAAAGAGACGGATATACTATGTCAGAAAGTATAGTAGGACATGAGTTTGATAAAATATTTACAAACTGTAAAAAAAGAATAATAGTTGCAACATTTGCATCAAATATACACAGAATGCAACAAATAATGAATGCTGCTGTAAAATGTAACAGAAAAGTATCAGTTGTTGGTCGTAGTATGATAAATGTTCTTGCAGTTTCACAAGAACTAGGATATTTAGAAGTACCAGAAGGAACTATTATTGATATAGATAAAATAAATAACTATAATCCTGAAGAATTATTAATAATTACAACTGGAACACAAGGTGAACCAATGTCTGCACTTAGCCGTATGTCAGCAGGTGAGCACAAAAAAGTTCAAATAACACCAGATGATTTAGTAATTTTCTCATCATCTGCTATACCTGGTAACGAAAAATCAATTGATAAAGTAATTGATGAACTAGAAAAATTAGGTGCTGAAGTTATATACAATCAACTTGCCGATGTACACGTATCTGGTCATGCTTGCAAAGAAGAATTAAAATTAATGTTATCATTAGTAAAACCAAAATATTTTATGCCAGTTCATGGTGAGTATAGATTTTTAAAAATGCATGGCGAACTTGCAGTCGAAACAGGTACACCAAAAGAAAATATATTTATAATGGAAAATGGTAGAACTCTTGAAATTGGAAAACATGATGCTAAAATTACAACTCAAGTACCTTCTGGTATGATACTTGTAGATGGACTTGGTGTTGGTGATGTTGGAAATATTGTAATTAGAGATAGACAGTTATTATCTGAAAATGGTGTTATAATCGTTGTTGTAACGCTAGATAGAAAAACAGCAAAAGTAATTTCAGGACCAGATATAGTAACTCGTGGGTTTGTTTATGTAAGAGAAAGTGAAGACTTAATGGAAGAAATAAAAGAAGTTGCAAAAGATGAACTTGATAGATGCGATAAAGAAAATATTCGTGAATGGTCTAATATAAAATCAAATCTAAGAGATAACTTAATGCGTTTTGTATATTCTAAAACAAAACGTCAACCAATGATACTTCCAATATTAATGGATGTGGATTTAGATAAAAATAGAAATTAATATTTAAGGTGATTGAAAATGGATGAAAATTTAAAAGAAAAATATGAGAAACTTGCAAATTTAATATTTCCAGATGTAACAGAAACTGTAGAAGATTTAGAAAAAAGATATCCTGAAAGAAATTTAAAAGAAGGAGCGTGCGTAACACGTTTTGCTCCTTCTCCTACAGGATTTTTACATACTGGAGCCTTGTTTACTTCACTTATAAATAAAAAACTTGCAAATCAAACAGGTGGGGTATTTTTTCTTAGAATAGAAGATACTGATAGAAAAAGAGAAGTAAAAGATAGTGTAAAAGACTTGACTACCCAAATGAGAGAATTTAATATTTCACCAGATGAGGGCGTTATTGAAGAAGGAAAAGAAATTGGTGATTATGGTCCATATACTCAAAGTAAGAGAGAAAAAATATATAGAATTTGTGCAAAACATTTACTTTTAAAAGGACTTGCATATCCATGCTTTTGTACACCAGAAATGTTGCAAAAGACACATGATTATCAAGAAGAACATAAAATTGTACCTGGGTATTACTCAGTATATGCAAAATGTAGAAATATATCAGTTGATGAATATATATCAAGGATTGAAGCAGGAGAAAAGTATATTTTAAGATTTAGATCAAATGGATCTCACTTAAAAAAAGTAAGTTTTAAAGATGGTATAAAGGGAAAAATTGATATTGCACAAAATGATCAAGATATAGTAATCTTAAAATCAGATGGACTTCCAACTTATCATTTTGCACATGTTTGTGATGATCATTTTATGAGAACAACACATGTTATAAGGGGAGAAGAATGGGTATCTTCAGTTCCTATTCATTTAGAGTTATTCTATGCTATGGGATTTAAGGCACCAGTGTTTGTACATATTCCAAGTATAATGAAATTAGATGGAACATCTAAAAGAAAGCTTAGTAAAAGAAAAGATAGTGAAGCTGCTGTATCATATTTCTTAAAAGCAGGATATCCAGTAGAATCAGTAAATGAATATCTTTTAACTCTAATTAATTCGGATTTTGAAAACTGGAAAAGAGCTCATAAAAATGAAAGTAATGATTTATTTGAACTTAAATTAAAAAAGATAAATACTTCAGGTGCGTTATTTGATAATGTAAAATTAAATGATGTATCAAAAGAAGTAATATCAAGAATGAATAGTGATGAAGTATTAAAAGCTGTTCTTGATTGGGCAAAAAAATATAACGAAGAAGTATATAACCTAATTTCAAAAGATGAGACGTATAGCAAAAAAATCTTTGCTTTAGAAAGAGATGGAGCAAAAAAAATACGTAAAGATATATATAAATGGGAAGATATTATACCTACTTTCTTTTATTTCTTTGATGAGTATTTTAAAGAAGATATAAAAGAAGGATATGACTTTAGAATTACAGATAAATTGACTAAAGAAGTTATTTTAGATGTAATAGAGAAATATTCTAGTGTATATAACGAAAATGATGATAAAGATACTTGGTTTAGCAGAATGAAGGAACTTGCAAATAATCTTGGATTCTGTACTAATATGAAGGAGTACAAAGAAAATCCAGATAATTTTGTAGGAAGTATTGCAGATTTTTCAGATATAATAAGGACTTCTGTTACAAATAGACATAATACACCAGATATATATGAAATAATGAAAATACTTGGAAAAGATAGGGTTCTTAGTAGATTTAAAGAATCTGAGTTTAGAATATAAATATAAAGCCACGTGATTTTTGAGGTGCAATTTTTTCTTTTACTTCAATTTATATCACGTGTTTTTATATTATGGAAAGATATCCATATACATATATAAATCTTTTTAACAAATTTTAAAAATATATTGAATATTTTATGTTATTAATGTATACTTAAATTAAGTGTATTAGTTTTAGGAGATTTTAGATAATATGAAAAATTATAAATTAAGAAAAGGAATATCTTTGATAGTGCTTATTATTACTATAATAGTAGTTATTATTTTAGCTGCAACTGTAATAATTACACTTTCTAAAAATAACCCAATTGAGAGTGCTAAAGAAGCAAGTTTTAAAGAGGATGTTAGAGCTTTTCAAAATGAACTGTACCTCTACATAGGAAGTGAAACATTAAAAGATTACACAGCTTCACGAGAAAATATTACAATGACCGAGGTACCAACAAAAGAAGAAATGAATAGGTATATATCAAGTTTTAAGGAAAAATATGTTGGAAAGTTTGGAATAGAAAATGATGAATTAATATACTATCCAAAAAATGTAAAAGAAAATGAGAAAAAATGGTTAAAGAACTTGGGAATTAATCCATCTGGATATTTAATTATAACAGCAGATAAAGATTTATTTGAATGGGAAGATGAAAATAAAACTAAACTAAAAGGAATTAAAAATCAAGATGATTTTAATAGTTATTTAGCAAATAATAATTATATTTTAAAATTACCAGATGGTTGTGTTAAAATTCTAAAATCTGCTTTTTTTGAGCAAACAAATATAAAAAAAATAATTATGCCAGATAGTATAACTGAAGTTGAACAGAGCGTATTTAATGGTTGTACATCATTAAATGAAGTTAAATTATCTCAAAATTTAAGAGAGATTAGTCATTATATGTTTTCTGGGTGCACGAGTCTTGCAAAAATAGAATTACCTAATTCTGTGGAAAAATTGTGGGCTGAATCCTTCGGAGGGTGCTCATCTTTAAAATATATTAATTTACATGAAAATATAAAATATTTGGGTGAAGGATGTTTAGAGGGTACCGCTATTTCTGATATTATTATACCTGAATCAGTAACAAGGATAAATTTATATGCCTTTAGAAATTGCTTAAATTTAGAAAAAGTTGAAATAAAAAGTAATATAACATCGTTACCAGTTCATTGCTTTAGATCCTGTAGTTCTCTTAAAGAGGTAAAATTACCAGATTCTTTAGAAAGTATTTCAAGTGAAGCTTTTTTGGAATGTTCTAGTTTAAAAACTATTGATATACCAGATGGAGTTACAAGCATAGGAACTAATTGCTTTAATGGTTGTAAGTCTTTAGAGAGTGTAAAATTACCAAGTGGCTTAACAAAAATAAAAGATGCTACATTTAGTAGTTGTGAAAAATTAAGTCAGATAAATATACCTGATAATGTTACAAGTATTGGCGCAAGTGCATTTTCAGGTTGTAAATCTTTAAGTGAAATTACTATTAAAAATAATGTTCAAACGATGGGTAGTGGAGTTTTTGCCAATGATAAGAATTTAGTAATAAATTGTGAGGCAAGTAAAAAGCCAGATGGTTGGGATGAAAATTGGAATCAAGATGGACCAACTACTGTAAATTGGCGATATACAAAGAATTAATTGTAATAATAAAAATAGAATAATTATATAATATAAATAAAGCCACGTGTTTGTTAAAGTAAAACTTTTGTTTCTTTACATTAACACGTGGCTTTTTAATCGTCTAAATCCTCAAATAATATATCGTTAAAAAATAATTTATTATTTATATGTATCAAAAACGTGAAACTTTATTTTTTAGTATTGACATATATATTAAAAATATATAAAATATTTGTGTTAGTAGTTAACAATAATAAACATTTTGTATTAAGTAAAAAGGAGCTATTATGCAAAATTTAAAAGAAAATATAGAAAAATTAAATAATTACCTTTCAGATACTAGTTATAATGACATAGATATAGTAGATTTAATAAAATATTTATCAAGTAAGTTTGGAGTAAAACAAGAAATAAAGAAAAAAAAGCATCAAAGGTTAGAAGAATATATAGGAGATAGTAAAAAAGTATTACTTGTTCTTGTAGATGGACTTGGGTATTATAAAGTAAATGAATTAAGTGATAGTTCAATATTAAAGAAAAATTTAATGACAGGTATTAGAACAGTAAATCCAACTTCAACAGCATGTGTACTTACAAGTGTATGTAGTGCAAAGTATCCATCAGAACACGGAATTTTTGGATGGTGGCAGTATTTAAGAAGCAAAAACTTAAATTACTGTCCACTTCCTATGGTTGAAAGAAAAACAGGGAAGAAAGTTGAAGATAAAGGAATTAATATAAAAGAAGTATTTGAATTTGAAAGTATATTTGAAAAATTAAATACTACTGTTAATATTTCAATGCCTAGGGAATTAATATCATCTAGTTATTCTAGAATGTTTTCAGGCAGTAAAGCTAGTACTCATGGCTTTTATTCTATTAGAGAAGGTTTTATGAACATGTCTAAAAAACTAAGAAGTTCAGATACGTCTTTTAGCTATTTATATACTGATGGACTTGACGCTGCATCTCATATGTATGGAGTAAATAGTCAAGAGGTTAAAAATATTATATCTGAAGTTGAAGATGGTATAAAATTTATAAAGAACGATAATGATGATGTAAAAGTAATTGTGATAGCTGATCATGGACAAGTTGATATGGTAAGTATGATGTACTTAAATCAAAATACGGATTACACTAAATATTTTTATGCACTTCCAAGTATAGATACAAGAATGATAAGCTTCTTTGTAAAAGATGAAGCCAAAGAAGAATTTGAAGAAAAATTTTTAAGTGAATTTAATAAAGATGTAATTTTATTAAAAAAATCAGAGATAGAAAAATATAAAATATTTGGAAATACTAAATTAAGTAAGAAGGCTAAAGAAAATTTAGGTGAATATATAGGGATAGTTGTAAATGATAAATTTATGGTATGCGATAAAATAAACATAGAAGATTGTTTAAATACAAAAGGGAATCATTCTGGACTTACTAAAAAAGAAACAACTATACCACTTATTGTAATATAGTAAGGTGATAAAATTGGATAATGTATTAAATGAAAATGAAAAAATAATAAATAATATAAAAGCAAGTATGAGTTTTGAAGGAATGAATTTAGATAAAAGTGATATAGATTTAATAAATAGTTTTTTAGATAACAAAATAACTGAACAAGAGGGAATAGAAATTATAAAAAATGAATTTAAAAATATGTAAAGAGGGAAGTATATGTATGATGTTATAAATTCAAGGTATACATACAAAGGTACGGATGTACTTGTAAACAAACTAGATATTAAAGATGAGAAGAAATTGGAAAAGTATGAACGAAAAATGGTTGCCTTTAAACTTGCAACCATTAATGAGGTGGAATTTCCTAAAGTATTTGATGAAAAAAGACTTAAATTCATTCATAGCTATCTTTTTTGTGATGTATACGATTTTGCAGGTATGTATAGACTTGAAAATATTATTAAAGAAAACTTTGTTTTTTCACAGTATGAATATATAGAAGAAAATCTAAAAAGTGTAATGAGTAAAATAAATTTAGAAGAGTTTAAGAAAATGAATTTTGATGAATTTATAAAAATGATTTCGTATCTTATGACAGAACTTAATGTAATACATCCTTTTAGAGAGGGAAATGGAAGAGCCATACGTGAATTTATTCGTGAACTTATGCTTGAGTGTGGTTATGAAATTGACTTTTCAAAAATTGAGTATGATGAGATTATAAAAGCAAGTAAAGAGGCTATTTTAGATGATACATATCAAATAGAACTTCTTAAAAAAAGTTGTAAAAAAATCAATATATTATAAAAAATGTAGAAAAATACATTTATTGGTTCCAAAAATTGTAAAAAAGTACATTTTTTGGAACGTATTAATTTTATTGGTTAGCTGTATTTAAATGTCAGTATGTACAATTTGTATTAGAAAATATCAGAGTAAATAGTTGCCTTATATTTATTCTTTTATGTATTTTTTTACTAAATTACTTCCTTTTTCTAATTGTTTTAAACTTTTTTTAGGTGTTGGTAAATCTTCTGACATAGTTTCACCAATTACATTTCTAATATTTTTTCAATATTATAATGATACGAAATAAATTAACCGCAAGTTCTTCACTTCCCATATTGTCTAAAATATCTTCTCTATATCTTAAGCACCTTCTTTTTGCAATATCATCAGCAGTTTCACCATTGTATAGTCCCTTATATCCAGAATTATGGAATTTATCAAAATTTTTTACTCCTGCTTTTTTGCTGTTTGATTTAAAAAGTAATTACTTTTTTTGTTAAATTTCTTTGATAAAATCTCTTTTGTCTTCTGTTAATAAGCTATACTCTTTTTTACTAATTTCTTGTTTTCTAGTTTGTATTGCAAAATATGTTTGAGCAAGAGCAATTACTTCTTTTCTTGGATCTCCATTTTGCGCTATTAGATAGTAAGCATAACGAGTTAATTTATAATCTTTTATTAACACCTCTGCATTATTAGCACGTTTTGACAACTTCCTGATATCAGGAAAATGTTCAACTACACTAATATTACTATTTTTACAAGAGTCCTTAGCTTTATTTATTACCTTTTCAAAATTTTCCCATTTGTTGTATTCTAGCATTTTCATTAGTTCTCTAGCACTCCAATATTCATTTCTATTTTCACATATATTTTTTCTTTGCCAATGGGGTACCTAGCTATAATTTTTAATAATATGCTAAGAAGTATATTTTCTAGTTAGAAATAAAATTGAAAGTAATAGAATGTTATTTATTCTCATTTTGTATAAATGTTTAAAAAAAGGATTTTATCAGGTAATATATTTAAAGATTTTTTAGAAATATTTGTATAAAAATTTACTTTCTATTGTTAAAATATAATCTTTGTGATATAATAGTGCTATGAAATAAAAAATATATAAAAACTATGACGAGAACGAGTAATTATAAGCCAAATATAAAGCGAGCTAGGGACGGTGAAAGCCTAGTTAGATTAACTTATAGTGAAAATCATCTCCGAGTTGCTAGCTGAAATAATAGTAAGCGTCGCCGTATTCCTTACGTAATAAAGGACACATATGTTGGTATGTTGTATATATAAGGTATAGATAGTTTCGCACGTAACCTTTGTATACAGGTATGTGCGTTTTTTATATATTTTTTTAAATTTAAGGAGGATATAAAAATGGAAGAAAAAAAGGACTATTCAAAAACTTTAAATTTGCCTAAAACTGAATTTGAAATGAGAGGAAATCTAACAAAGAAAGAACCAGCAATCCTTGATAACTTTATTAATAAAAAAATATATTATTTAGCACTAGAGAAAAATAAAAATACTGGTAAAAGATTTGTGTTACATGATGGGCCTCCATATGCTAATGGGGATATCCATGCAGGTCATGCACTAGATAAAATTTTAAAGGATATAATAATTCGTTATAAAACAATGAATGGATATTATGCGCCTTATGTACCAGGTTGGGATACACATGGTCTACCAATAGAGAAGAAAGTTCAACAAGATAAAAAAATAACTAAAGATGATGTTGGTATAACTAAATTTAGAGAAATTTGTAAGGAATATGCTCTAGATGCAGTTGAAAGAACAGCAAAACAATTTGAAAGATTAGGTGGACTTGGAGATTATAGGGATAAATCAAAAAGATATCTTACACTAAATAAAGACTTTGAAGCAAAACAAATAGGTGTATTTGGAGATATGTACAAAAAGGGATACATTTACAGAGATCTAAAACCAGTATATTGGTGTAGTGATTGTGAAACAGCTCTTGCTGAAGCTGAAATTGAGTATAAAGATGATACTTCAACATCAATATATGTAAAATTTAAGGTACAAGATGATAAAGATTTATTTAAAAGCTATGTATCTTTAGACAATACATATGTAGTAATATGGACAACAACACCTTGGACTTTACCTGGAAACCAAGCTATAACTTTAAATCCAGAGTTTGAGTATGTTTTGGTAGAAGGAAAAAAAGAGGGTAGAACTGAGAACTATGTTTTAGCTAAAGAATTACTAGAGGAAGTAATGCAAATAGGGAAAATAGAAGAATACAAAGTACTTGTTACATTTAAAGGAAAAGAACTTGAAAATATAATATGTATAAACCCAGTAATAGAAAATAAAACTTCAAGGGTAATACTAGGATCTGATAAAGACTTACTTGTAACTTTAGATGCTGGTACAGGTTGTGTACATACAGCACCAGGTCATGGTCATGAGGATTATTTATGTTGTAAAAGATACAAAGATATTGAAATAATTGTACCTGTTGATAAACATGGTCATATGACAAAAGAAGCAGGAAAATTTGAAGGTATGTTCTATGCTAAGGCAAATAAAGAGATTATTAAATATCTAGAAGAGACTAATGATTTGTTTGCAGCAAAAGAACTAACTCACCAATATCCACATTGTTGGAGATGTAAAAAGCCAGTTATATACAGAGCTACAACGCAATGGTTCGCATCAATTGATGGATTTAGGCAAAAAGCATTAGATGAAATACACAACGTAAAATGGTATCCTGATTGGGGTGTTGAGAGAATGACTAATATGATTAAGGATAGAAGTGATTGGTGTATTTCAAGACAACGTACATGGGGTGTTCCAATTCCAATATTTTATTGTGAAAAGTGTGGTAAAGAGTACATTAATGATGAAACAATTTCTAAAGTAAAAGAAATGTTTGAAAAAGAAGGTTCAGGTTCATGGTTTGAAAAAACTCCTGAAGAAATATTAGGTAAAAAACATGTATGTGAATGTGGATGTGATACTTTAGTAAAAGAAAAAGACATTATGGATGTATGGTTTGACTCTGGTTCTTCACATGTAGGAGTATTAAATGAAAATTACGGACTTCCTGAAGGAAAAGCTGATATGTATTTAGAAGGAAATGATCAGTATAGAGGATGGTTTCAATCTTCATTATTAACATCTGTTGCTACAAAGGGAGAGGCTCCATATAAAGAGGTAGTAACTCATGGTATGGTAGTAGATGGTGAAGGAAGAAAAATGTCAAAATCTTTAGGAAATGGAATTGCTCCACTTGATATAGTAAACGAATATGGTGCAGATATTTTAAGATTATGGGCAACATCTTCAGACTATCATAGTGAAATGCGTTTATCTAAAGATATTCTAAAACAAATATCTGAAGTATACAAAAAAATAAGAAATACTGTAAGATTTTTAATTGGTAATACTAATGATTTCGATCCAAAAACAGATTATGTTGAGTACAAAGATAGAGATGAACTAGATAGATATATTATGTACAAATTAAATAAACTAGTTGAGTACATAAATGAGGCATATAGTACATATGAGTATCACTTAGTATATAGTGAAATACATAGATTTTGTACAACAGAACTTTCAAGTAAATATTTGGATGTTATAAAAGATAGATTATATACATTTAGAATTGATCATGAAAAGAGAAGAAGCTCACAATCTTCAATGTATGATATCTTGTATACACTTACACGTTTGATTTCTCCAATACTTGTATTTACATCTGAAGAAATTTATAGCTTTATGAATACAAGAGATGAAAAGAAAGAAAGTATCTTACTTGAAGACTTCCCATCAGAAAGTGATATGTATATAGATGATGAGTTAATTGCAAAATGGAATAGAATATTTGAAATAAAAGAAAGTTTTGCAAAAGATGTTGAGGCTGCACGTGCTGATAAAAAAATAGGTAGTGCACTTGATGCTAAAATCACTATTTATACAAATGGTGAAGAATATGATTTTGTAAAGAATAACCAAAAAGAAATTGCATTAGTTGCAATTGTATCTGAACTTGAAGTAGAAAAATCAGATGAAAAGAAAGTAGTTGTTGAAAAAGCAACTGGTGTAAAATGTCCTAGATGTTGGACATATGCAAATGAATTTTCTGATGAAGGAATTTGTATGAAGTGTTATAAAAATATGTAAAATACAAAAAAAGATTTGGCAAAATAGCACCAAATCTTTTTTTGTGTGTATTTTATATTTTGTGCGCTACAAAATATAAAAGGAGAAAGTTTGAAAAATTAAATTTTGTGCCTTTCAAAGACGTAGCGTTAGCGGAGGCAAAGAAAGGAATGGTCATAAAAATGAATAATATTATTGAAGTTAAAAATTTGGTAAAGCAGTACAAAGAATTAAAAGCTATAGATAACTTATCTTTTGAAGTACATGAGGGAGAAATTCTAGGACTGCTTGGACCTAATGGAAGCGGTAAATCCACTACTATAAACTGTATATTATCTCTATTAAAGTTTAGTAAGGGCAAAATTAAAATATTTGGTAAGAGTATGAATCCTGACGCATATGATATAAAATCAAAAATTGGGGTAGTATTTCAAGACGTATCAGTCTTTAATGAATTAACTGTATATGAAAATATTGATTATTTTTGTGGATTATACATAAAGGATAAATCTACCAGAAAAAAATATATAGAAGATGCTATGAAATTAGTAGGTTTAGAGGAATTTAAGAAATTTTATCCTAAAAAGCTATCTGGTGGACTTTTAAGAAGATTAAACATTGCTTGTGGTATTGCACATAAACCAAAACTAATTTTTTTAGACGAACCTACCGTTGCTGTTGATCCTCAAAGTAGAAATAATATATTAGATGGAATAAAAAAATTAAGAGATGATGGAGCTACAATAGTTTATACAACACATTATATGGAAGAAGTAGAAATACTTTGTGATAGGGTAATTATTCTTGATAAAGGTAAAATAATTGCATCTGGTTCAATTGATGAATTAAAAGAACTTGCTAAAATAGAAGAAAAAATTACAGTAGATGTTAATAGACTAGATAATGTATATATAAAGAAGATTAAAGAATTGAAGAATGTTGATGATGTAACATATAATAGTAATATTTTACTTATTACATATAAAGAAGGTAAAAATAATTTAGTTGATATGATAGAATACTTAAAAAAAGAGAAAATAAATTACAATAGAATCTATTCTGAAAGACCTACGCTCAATGATGTATTTTTACAATTAACAGGAAAGGAGCTTCGTGATTAGATGTTTATTCATAATTTTAAATATTCCTTAAAAGCTCTTCTTAGAAATAAAATGCTAATATTTTGGACTTTTGCCTTTCCAATAATATTAGGAACTCTTTTTAAAGTAGCTTTTTCAAACATAGAAAATAGTGAAAAATTGGATATTATAAATATAGCAATCGTCCAAAATGAAGAATTTGAAAACAATGAAGCTTTTAAGACATCGTTTGAAAAATTAAGTGATGAAAATAATGAAGATAGATTATTTAACACACAATATACTACAAAAGAAGAAGCAAAAGATCTTCTTAATAAAGGTGAAATAATTGGATACATGGAATTAAAACAAGATAAGCCAGTATTAACTTTTGTTACAAATGGAATTGATGAAACGGTATTCAAACACGTAGCAGAAGAAATCGTACAAACAAGTGATATTATTAAGCAACTATCACAAACACAAATCCAAAAACAGATTGCTTCTGGAAATTATATTATAAACTATGATGAAATATATAATAAAGCAATAGAAATGGCTAAAGAAGATAATGTAGAATTAAAAAATATCTCTAACAGTAATTTAAGTTATACCATGATCGAATTTTACACCCTTATAGCAATGACTTGCTTATATGGTGGAATGTTAAGTATGGTATCAATAAATCAAATCCTTGCAAATATGTCTAATAAAGGAAAAAGGATAGCAGTATCACCTACAAAAAAAAGTATAATTATTTTAAGTAGTTTACTTGCAAGTTATATAGTGCAATTAATTGGACTTGCAATCTTATTATTATATACTTTGTTTGTATTAGGAGTTGACTATGGAAGTAATACAGGGTTAATTATACTACTTGCAATTGTTGGAAGTTTTGCAGGATTAGCTCTTGGAACTTTTGTTGGAACAATATTTAAAGCTAGTGAAAATACCAAAACAGGAATTTTGATTGCATTAACTATGTTAGGGTGTTATTTATCTGGAATGATGGGAATCACGATGAAATATGTTGTTGATAAAAACGTACCAATAATAAACAAAATTAATCCAGCTAGTATGATAACAGATGGTTTTTATTCATTGTATTATTATGATAGATTAGATAGATATTGGTTTAATATTGCAAGTTTACTTATTTTTGCACTTATACTCATTGTAATATCATTCTTTAGTTTAAGGAGGCAGAAATATGACAGTATTTAAGACGGTTTGGAAAATTTTAAATAAAAATAAAATAACAGTAATTCTTTTTACGGTAATGTTACTTTTATTTGGTGTTTCAAATATGAGAACAAGTGAAAAAAGTATGAATTTTATAGCAACTAAGCCAGATGTTTTAATTGTAAATTATGATAAGGATGAAGGTATTACAAAAGATTTTATAAAATATATAACGGATAATAGTAATATAGTCGATATTAAAACCGACGAGGAAAAAATAAATGATGCTTTATTTTATAGAGATGTAAATTACGTTATATATATTCCAGAAAATTATAGTAAGGATTTTATGGAAGGAAAAAATGTAGAATTAGAAATAAAAAGTACAGGAGATTATCAGGCTTCACTTGAAGAAATGCTTGTGTCAAGATATATTAAGGTAGCAAAGATATATCAAAAAAATATTACTAATGAAGATGAACTGATTAGCAAAATAAATGAAACACTATCAGATCAGGTTCAAACAGAGATTACTTCAAAATTAGATACTAATACTATTTCAAATGCAACATTTTATTACAACTTTGCAAGTTATAGCATATTGTCATGTTTATTGTTAATTATTAGCTTAATATTAAGCAGCTTTAATAATGAAAAAATAAGAAAAAGAATAATAGTAAGCAGTACAAATTATAAAAAACATAATAAAATATTGTTGATATCAAATTGTTGTTATTCTTTTATATTATGGATTTTATATGTTGTTATAAGCTTTTTTATATTAGGAGATGTAATGACAAAAATACAAGGAATTATATATATTATAAATTCTCTAGTATTAACAATTTGTGCAACTACAATAGCATTTTTTATTGGAAATTTAGTATCAAGTAAAGGAGCAATAAATGGAATAGTAAATGTAGTAGCTTTAGGTTCAAGTTTTATATGTGGAGTATTTGTACCCATGAGATGGCTACCTGACTCAGTACTAAAAATGGCTCATTTATTACCAACATATTATTATGTAAGTACTAATGAGGCTTTAAAAACAATAGAGCAGTTTAATATTCAAACACTAAAACCACTAATTATTAATATGGCTATTATATTATGCTTTGCAATTCTTTTTATTATACTTACTAATATAATTTCAAGGAAAAAAAGAACTTTCTAAAGAAAAAACAATATATAACCCAACTATGATTTTATGAAATCATAGTTGGGCTTTGTCTTTTATAAATCTTTATACATTTTTTGTTTAAAACTAAATAATTAAAATAATACTATTATTATTTTCCTGTTGAACCAAAACCTTTGGTACTTCTTATAGTATCACTTAAATTATCTACCTCATTAAATGAAACTTCTAAATAAGGCATTATAACAAGCTGTGCGACTCTTTGATTATTTGATATTATTCTTTTTTCAGTAGAATCGTTAAAAATGGATACTAGTATTTCACCTCTATAGTCAGAATCAATTACACCAACACAGTTTGAGGGCCTTAAATTTTCTTTCGTAGCAAGACCACTTCTTGCAAATATTCCACCAAAATATCCATCTGGAATCTCTAGTGCCAAACCTGTATTTATTTTAATAGATTGGTGAGGTTCTATTTCTATTTTTTCCTTATCAAGACATGCATAAAGATCATATCCTGCAGCTTGATTAGATGAACGTGTAGGTGTATTAGCTTTTTCGTTAATTTTTTTTAATTTTATATTAATCATATTCTTTCCTCCAATTTTATACATTATATACAATATATTATTTAAAGTCAACCTAAACTATAAATTATGTATCCTATAAAGTTTACACTCACTTTAAAATGTGATATAATTAAAAGTGATAAGGTGCTATATTTTAAAAAAATATTTTAAAAGGGGGAATTTTTTTTGAATGAAAAAAATTTAATTAATGTAGCAGAAAAATCTAATGAATTCTTTAAGCTCTCAAGAAAATTAAAATTTGGACTTGCTAGTAATACCTTTCTAAGTGTACTTGAAAAGTTGGCTTCTCAAATAGGTTCATTTATGCTTATGCTTGCATCTTTGTATTTTATGGAAAACTTAGTACTTTCTTTACTTTTTTTAGCTATATTTTTTCTTAAAGATCCTTTAGCAAGATTTATCACTGTAAAACTTAGTGAAAATGATGCTATGCTTGAACCTAAAGTTAAGAACTTTCTTTCAGGAAAAGTGACTATTATACTAAGTAAAACTAGAGGAAAGGTAGAAACTGTTGATGAAAAAGGAAGAAGACATCATGTATCAAATAGAGTAATTAATGATACAGTAACAAGTTATACTCTTAAGAGGGTAGAGAATCTTTCCAATTCTTTAGAATTCTTCTCAGGAATAGTAGTATTTATTATTTCTTTAATTTTACTTATTAAGGTAGCATTAGTTCAATTTAATAATCCATTTTTATTCTTCATAGTTCTTGCTATATCAACTATACTTTGTGTTATAGTTTCCATCATTTCATCTAAACTTTGTGCAAGATACTGGAAGAAGGCCGGTAAAGTACAAGAAAGATTAGGCAATGTTACACGTGATATTGAGGAGATAGAACCTATATCTGATAAACACATTGAATTTCTTTCCAAGGAGGCAATATATGTAAATTCGGAATATATGGATCTTACTATGAAAGAAAGAAGAAGGAAAAATGTTGGATTGGTATTAAAATCTTTCTTGATTTCGGTTTCAATTATAGCTGTAGTTTTTTCTATGATTATATCTAATAAGAGTATTTCTTCTAGTACACTTACTCTTGCTATTGCATTAGGTGCAGCCTTTTCTTCGGTACTTATTGCAATAAATAGTGAAGTAACTCAAATTTGGCACATAATAAGTGAAAAAAGGGAGTACAAAATGAAGTATGAGGAAACTTTTTTTAATATTATGAACGTATTTTTTGAAGAAGAGAAAATTAAAGGAAAAAAATATTCAAAAGATATACTTGAAATTCCTAAGTTTAACTACGAGTATTCAGTGACAGGCTTTAGATTAATTCTTGATAATAAATTTACACTTAAAAGGGGTGAAATGACGCTTCTTGAAGGAAAAAGTGGAACAGGAAAAAGTACACTAATTAAAATTATTTCAGGAGAAAATAGGCTTCCTGAGACAACATGGAAACTTAAGAGTATAAAATATTTTAATGATACTTCTAGTTTTGGCTCACAGGACCTTTTAAGTGAAATCACGTTAGGTGACTATCAGGCTGATAGGGATTCCGAAAGATTGATTGAAATACTTAGAGGTGTAGGACTTTTTGAAAAATTCACTGTTGATTCTCTAAAAAAAGTTTCTGCTAAAGAATTATCAAATGGTATGATGCAGCGTGCTTTGCTTGCAAGATCTTTGTACAATTTAGAGGATACAGACTTGGTGTGTATTGATGAACCAATAGGTTCACTTGATGAGGAAAATGCCCGAAATGTGATTAAATTTGTAAAAGAGTATTGTAATAGAGACAAAAAGAGATTTATGATTTTATCGACTCATCAATATAGTTTTGTATCAGAGTATATAGATAAGAAGATAAAAATAGTACCTATGTCACCAAAGTTAAGTAAAGTGATGCTGTAATCCAAAACCTGGAAGATGTAATTTTCTTCTAGGTTTTTTCTTTACAAAAAATATGCTTTATAGTAAAATAATTATAGGGTGATTACATGAATGTAAAAATGATAGGGGCAGGTGCTATATTTAGTAAAGATAACAGTGCTTGTTATTTGATAGATAATAAAATATTAATAGACATTCCAAATGGAACTTTAAAGGGAATATTAAGGCAAGAAATAGATATTTCAAAGCTTGAGTGTATTTTAATTACTCATTTTCATGCTGATCATTTTTTTGATTTACCATTTGTACTTTTAAGCTTGTTTAATAAAAGAGATGGAAAAAAATCAAAACCGTTATATATTGTTTGTAATGATAGTGAAAGGGGCAAAGTAAAAGACATACTTAATCTATCAAATTTTAGAAGTTATGAAGAGTTTTGCGATAAATTAAATATAAAAATAATTGGTGTAAAAGAAAATAACAATAAGTTTGATAAAATCGATGGATATGTAATTAGAAGTTATAAAGTAAAACACACAGCTGAGGCTTATGGTTTTGTTATTGAAGATAATGATAATAAAAAAATTGGCTTTACGGGAGATAGTTGTCTGTGCGATGGAGTTGAAAAAATTATAAAAAATAGTGATGCCATTTTTTGTGATACTTCAAAATTAGTAGGTGATGATAATGCTCATATGGGATGTGATAATATAATACAATTATCATCAAAATATGTTGATAAAAAAATAATAACATCACATATGTATTTTGATGCTAAATGTGAAATAATCAAATTGAATATTCCAAATTTGATAGTAGGAAATGATGGACTTGAAATAAACATTTAAAAATAGTTTTAGCTTAATAACATACTTTTTAAAAATACATAATATATAATATGTATTTTAGAGAGGATGTTTTTTTATGGGAAAAATAATATATGCTGATCATAGTGCAACTACATATGTTAAGGATGAAGTAATAAAAGAAATGTTGCCGTATTTTACACTTAATTATGGAAATCCTTCCTCAGCGTACTCTATTGGGAGAGTTTCTAAAGAGGCAGTTGAAAAAGCAAGAATAAAAGTTGCAAAAGCTATAGGGGCAGAAAGTAATGAAATATATTTTACTGCTGGTGGAAGCGAAAGTGATAATATGATAATAAAAGGAATAGCAAGAGCTAATAAAACAAAGGGAAAACATATTATTACAACTAAAATTGAGCATTTAGCAGTTTTAAATACGTGTAGGGAACTTGAAGAAGAAGGTTTTGAAGTCACATATTTAGATGTAGATGATAAAGGATTTATAAATCTTGATGAATTGAAAAGAAATATAAGAAGTGATACCATTCTTATTAGTGTAATGTTTGCAAATAATGAAATAGGAACAATTGAACCAATACATGAAATAGGAAAAATTGCAAAAGATATAGGTATTATATTTCATACTGATGCTGTTCAAGCAGTTGGAAATGTTGATATAGATGTAAAAAAATTAAACATAGATGCTCTTTCATTATCTGCACATAAGTTTTATGGCCCAAAAGGAGTGGGAGCTGCATATATAAGTAGTTTCGTAAAATTTGAACCAGTTATAAATGGTGGGCATCAAGAATGTTCAAAAAGAGCAGGAACAGAAAATGTTCCTGGAATTGTTGGACTTGGAAAGGCAATTGAAATTGCAACTTCAAATATTATAGAACATAGTGATAAAGTAAAAAAAATAAGAGATGAATTAATAAGTGATATCGAAAATGGAATAGAAGGAGTTTTTTTAAATGGTGATAGAAAAGAAAGACTATGCTCAAATGTTAATTTTTGTATAGAAGGTATTGATTCAGAATCTTTAGTTTTAATGTTAGATATGAATGGAATATGTGCATCTTCAGGAAGTGCATGTACAGCTGGTATTCTTGCTCCATCTCATGTTTTAACAGCTATAGGAAGAAAAGATACTATTGCAACTAGTTCCATACGTTTTACTCTTGGCGAAGAAAATACTAGTGAAGATGTAAAGATAATTTACAATGTTTTAAAAGATGTAGTTACTAAACTAAGAAAAAATAAAAGAACAGATGAAATAAAATGCAAATGCACAAATAGGTATTGAAAAAAATTTTGTTTTATTATAAAATTAACTAAACAAAAGAAGGAGGAAGGTATATGAAAAAAAATACAAAAGGAATTTCCTTGATTGTGCTTATAATAACAATTATTGTTGTTATTATATTAGCTTCTGTAATAATTGTTTCTATTAACAAAAATAATCCTATTAAAAGTGCTAAGGAGGCAAAATTTAAATCTGATTTAAGCTCTTTTAGAGATGAATTAGAAGATAATATAAATGATATTCTTATAAAAAATGCTGATAAATCAGAATATGATATAAATGTTGATTCAGGAGACTATGGAAATTTAAGAATATATATACCAGATATTACAGAAGAATATGCAAATAAGCTTCTTATAAAAAAAGGAAAATTATTATATATAGGTGATGATTCAAAAGCTGATTATGAAAAGTATCATGATGATACAGAGGAGGCATGGGCAAAAAGTGTTGGAATACAGTGCCCATATAGTCAAGTTGGCGATGCGGATGGAGATGGATATATTACAGAAGAAGATGAGACCTTTATAGAACAATATGTAACTAATATGATCAATTTTCAACTTACAGATAGGAAAAAAAATGCTATGGATACACATAAAGACGGAAAATTAGATGTAATGGATGAAACTGCAATACAAAAATATCTTACACAAGGTATTAGCTTACCGGAGATACCGACTGAAAAAAATTAACCTGTTGTTTAATGTCCTAAAGTATTATTATAAATAGTGTAAATTTAAAAATAGAGATTCTAGGTTTATGGGGGTTCTATTTTTTGTTACTATTCAGACTAGAACCTAAAATTTTAGTAACAGTATTATGTATTTGTGGATAACTTAATTCGTATTTAATTTTTTGCATATTAGACATTTTCTGTAACAAAAAAATAATTTGTATTCTTTAAAATGTATACTGATGCTACTTCGTCTAGACGTAACAATAGAAATATATCTGTAAGAAATTACAGTACAGATGAATATACATTATTATATGCTACAAATACAAAGTGCAAAAGTGATTTAGAAAAAACAAGTATATTATCACAATAGTTAGGAACATTGCTTCGTTATATGTTAATTATTATTCTCCTAGTCTGAATAGTAACAAATATTTAATAAAAATAGTTATGTAGTATTGCATTTTTTTAGTGTATACTGAACATGGCTATAAGATATAAATATGTTATACAAAAGAAAGAGAGGAAAAATATATGAAATTAAAGGAAAAAACAGATGTAAATAAAA
>OHAQ01000028.1_pt1 | contig 78087 bp, 68 predicted proteins | sample 1577111 | NCBI WGS metagenome assembly OHAQ01 (sample SAMEA3541549, study PRJEB24748) | human gut metagenome | biome: human gut; feature: human-associated habitat; material: faeces | place: China | collected 2012 | reverse complement strand
AATCATCCAACCAATGCAACAAAACATATAAAGGTTTCATATTTTGTTGAAATACCCACACATTCACTACTATTATTACAAGCAACAAAGCGATATAAAGAAATATCATCCAATCACGTATCGCAGCAGTCAAATCCTCTTTCTCTATACTGGGAATAGATACTGTTAATTCATAAAAACGATTTTCATTATCTTTAAATATCGTAGTCAGAATACGTGCCGGTTCGGTTTCATCCTTTTCCACAATATAAACCATCGAATCTTTATAGGTAATACCCTCACGGCTGTCCGCATATTCTTCAGTAACTTCTTTAAGATAATATTGATTGTTTGAACCGGTATTCTGTGAAGGCAATTCCTCTCCGGCAAGCGCACGAATAATGATTATTTCCGAATAATCTTCCAGAGAATCGTCCACCTCATCGTTCACCTCATCCATCATAGCCATATAAAAAAACACGGCCCAAACACCCAGAACAAGTGTTAGGAGTAAGGATATGCGGATAACGATGCGATAAATCAGGGCCGAATATCCGCTAGCCGTAGAACGTTTAAAGATAGCGATACAACAAGCAAAGGAATATGGCTTCTTAGGAGAAAACATATTTGGTACAGACTTCTCTTTCGATATCCAGATACGTTATGGTGCTGGTGCTTTTGTTTGCGGAGAAGAAACAGCCCTGATACATAGTATGGAAGGGTTACGCGGTGAAGCTACAGTTAAACCGCCATTCCCCAGTGAACATGGATATAAAGGTTGTCCGACTAATGTAAATAATGTGGAGACCTACGCCAATATCCCCGTTATCCTGCTGAAAGGAGCCGGATGGTTCAGCAGTATAGGAACGGAGAAGAGTAAAGGAACCAAGGTCTTTGCCCTGGCAGGAAAAGTAAACAACGTCGGTCTGATTGAAGTCCCGATGGGAACGACGCTTCGTGAGGTGATATTCGGTATCGGCGGGGGAATAAAAGACGGAAAGAAATTTAAAGCCGTACAGACCGGAGGCCCTTCCGGCGGATGTCTTACAGAAAAGCATCTGGACTTGCCGATCGACTACGACAACCTGATAGCGGCCGGTTCCATGATGGGGTCGGGCGGTATGATTGTGATGGATGAAGACGATTGTATGGTGGCGATGGCTAAGTTCTATCTGGATTTCACCGTTGAAGAATCCTGCGGCAAATGCGCCCCTTGCCGGATTGGAAACAAACGGCTGCATGAGATACTCCAAAAGATTACATCGGGCAGAGGAACTATCGAAGACCTCGATAAGCTGCGTAACCTGGCCATGGTTATAAAGGATACCGCTCTCTGCGGACTGGGACAGACCTCTCCGAACCCTGTCCTTTCTACCATGGATAACTTCTATGACGAATACCTGGCACATGTCGATGAACAACGTTGTCCTTCCCACCAGTGCCGCGAACTTACCCAGTACTTTATCAATCCGGAGAAATGCAAAGGCTGTACGATGTGTGCCCGAATCTGTCCGGTACATGCCATTACCGGCAGCCGGAAGGTTCCCCATACTATCGACTCGGATGTTTGTATCCGTTGCGGATCATGTATAGAGAAATGTAAGTTCGACGCTATTTACGTACATTAAATAGTTGACAGTGAATAATTGACAGTTGACAGAAAAGATATGGAAAACATAAAACTAACAATAGAATATGATGGAAAGGATTTCAATGGCTGGCAAAAACAGCCAAATAAATTAAATATTCAAGGAACAATAGAACAAGCAATAAAAAGCATAACAGGTGAAGATGTCGAATTAAATGCTTCTGGAAGAACAGATGCAGGAGTACATGCTCTTGGACAAGTAGCTAATTTTAAGACAAATTCACAAATTCCAATTGAAAAATTTGCTATAGCAATAAATTCAAGATTAAAAAAATCTATAGTAATAAAAAAAGCAGAGGAAGTTGATGAAAGATTTCATAGTAGACTAAATTGTAAAAGAAAGACATATAGATATATAATAAATAATTCACCATATGGAACTGCTATATATAGATATTTAGAAACACATATTCCACAAAAACTAAATGTAGAAAAGATGAAAAAAGCAGTTAAATATTTTATAGGAGAACATGATTTTAAAGCATTTAAAGCAAGTGGAACAAGTAGTAAGAGTAGTGTTAGAACAATATATGATGCCAAAATATATCAAAATGGAGATAAAATTTATATTGAATTAACAGGAAATGGTTTTTTATATAATATGGTTAGAATTATTGCTGGAACACTTGTAGAAGTAGGATTAGAAAAAATAGAACCAGAAAAAATTGAAGAAATAATAAAAGAAGGAAAAAGAGAAAATGCAGGAAAAACACTTCCTCCAAATGGTTTATATTTAGTTGATGTGAAATATGAGTAACAAGTGAAAAAGAAATTCATAAGATATATAAATAATATTTATAAAAAATGGAGGTCTTTATGAATTTCTTTTTAATTTTTGCCCTTATATTTTTTACAATAATAGTTGCAATATTTCTTCAAAAATTAGTAAATTCACCAATATTAATTGGATTATTATTCTTTTCAGTATTTATATTAATTTCAGCAATTACTGGAAATACTAATTTTATTATTGTTTCAGTAGTTTTAGGGATAATAGCATTCATATCTGCATTTCTATTTTGTATAGTTTCAAGATGCAATTTCTTTGATAATTGTAATAATAGTAATGATGTTAGTACTGCAAATTTAAATACTACTAATAATAATTGTTCATGTTCATCATCACAACCTTTAACAATTTTAAATAGTGATGGGGAAATAGTAGCAAGAATAAATGGAGACAATGTTACATGTACATCTCAGCAAAATGATAATAATTCTTGTTTGAGAAGTTATAGGCATAGTTAAAAAGACTCAATATTTACTATTGAGTCTTTAAGATTTTTTTAGAAATCACAATTGTTTGGAGTTCTTGGATATGGAATGACATCTCTAATATTTTCAATTCCTGTAATATACATTAATAATCTTTCGAAACCAAGTCCAAAACCAGAATGGATATTTGTACCATATTTTCTTAATTCAAGATACCAATATAATGGATCTGTTTCAATTCCCATTTGTTTCATACGTACAACTAGTTTGTCATAATCTTCTTCTCTTTGAGAACCACCCATAATTTCACCAGCACCAGGAACTTCAAGGTCAACTGCAGCAACAGTTTTTCCATCTGGGTTTAATTTCATATAATATGATTTAATATCTTTTGGCCAATTCTTAACAAATACAGGACCATTAAAATATTCTGTAATATATTTTTCATGTTCTTTTGCTAAATCTTCACCATAATCTGGTTGAAATTCCCATGTTCTATCAGCTTTTTTCAAAATATCTATAACATCTTTGTGGTCAATTCTAACGAAATCAGAATTTAATAATTTTGTTAATTTGTCTTTTAATCCTTTTTCTATAAAATTATCACAGAAATCAATTTCTTCAGGACAATGTTCTAAAACATAATTTACAATATATTTTAAACAATCTTCTTCAATATCCATTAAACCATCTAAATCACAGAAAGATATTTCAGGTTCAATCATCCAAAATTCATTTGCATGTGTTTTTGTATTTGAATTTTCACTTCTTAATGTTGGTCCAAAAGTATAAATTTTTCCAAATGCAGAAGCAAATGTTTCACCATGCAATTGTCCAGAACCTGTTATATATGCTTTTTTACCAAATAAATCTTCTGAGAAATCAACTTTTCCATCTTTTTTTGGTAAATCTTCATCAAGATTTAATGTTGTTAATTTAAACATTTCAGCAGAACCTTCACAATCGGCACAAGTTATTATAGGTGTATGAACATATACATATCCACGTTCTTGAAAATATTGGTGAATTGCAAATGCTGCAATACTTCTAATTCTAAAAACAGCATTAAATGTATTTGTTCTTGGTCTTAAATGTGCAATAGTTCTTAAATATTCAAATGAATGTCTTTTCTTTTGAAGAGGATAATCTGTAGGGCATAGACTTTCAATTTCTATTGATGTTGCTTGAATTTCAAATGGTTGTTTTGCATTTTCTGTTATAACAACATTTCCAGTAACTTTTATAGTTGAGCTTATTGTAAGCTTTGTAATCTCATTAAAATTTGATAAATTATTATTAAAAACAATTTGAACATTTTTAAAAAAAGAACCATCATTTAGTTCTATAAATCCAAATGTTTTTGAATCTCTAATAGTTTTTGTCCATCCTTCAAGTGTAACTTCTTTATTTGCATATTCAGAAGTTTTTCTAAATAAATCTTTTATTGCTACATTAGTCATAAAAATTCCTTCTTTCTATTGTTTGTATGCCAAAATTATACAATATTATATGGAATTTTACAAGTGAAATTCAAAAATTTATCGACCGATAATTCGACTAAAAAAAAGTCTTGCATAAAATTAGATTACATTATATAATAGGCATATATAAAATGATGTAATTTGAGAAAAAAGAAAATGTAAAAAATTGAGAAAGTGTGAGTTTTTTTACATATCTATACCTTAGAAAAGGAATGAAGGAAGAATGAATAAAACTAAGAGAAAAATATTTGAAACTTCAATGAAATTATTTGCAGAGAAGGGATATGATGCAACAAGTATTGAAGAAATAACAGCAACAGTAGGAGTTGCAAAAGGAACATTATATTATCATTTTGCTAGCAAAGAAGAAATATTTAACTTTTTAATTGAAGAAGGAATAAAACTATTGCAAAATAGTGTTGATATAAAAACAGCAAAACATAGTAATTATATAGATAAAATAAAAGCAATTGTGTTAATACAAATAAAGATAGTAGCAAAATATGAAAATATTATAACAATAATATTAAGTCAATTTTGGGGAACAGAACAAAGAAATAAAAAATGTCAAAACCTTGTATATGAATATATTGGACAAATTGAAAAAATAGTTCAAGAAGGAATAGAAAAAGGCGAAATAAAAGAAGGAGATACAAGAGCAATAGCATCAGAAATATATGGACTAATTTGTTCTACACTTGTTTATAAAAAAAGAGAAGGCGAAGATATGGATGTAATGCGTTTATATCATGAATATGAAAATACTGTAATAAATGGATTAAGAGTAAAGTAGTATGAAAAATTTTATTACAATGTGCATTTTAGAGAATCAAGAAAGGAAATAGAAAATAAAATGGAAACAAAATCAAGAAAAATGAAATTTACAGATTTAAAAGATATGTTAAACCAAACAGGAGAAGTATATGGAGATAGACCAGCATATATATTTAAAACAGAAGAAAAAGGAAAATTTAGAACAATAACACATAAAGAATTTAGAGAAAATATAAATGCATTAGGAACAACATTAATTCAAATGGGATTAAAAGATAAAAGAATTGCACTTATTTCAGAAAACAGATATGAATGGGAACTTTCATATTTAGCAGTTGCAGCAGGTGTTGGTGTAATAGTACCATTAGATAAAGCATTACCAGATAATGAACTTGAAAGTTTAATACTTCGTTCACAAGTTGAAGCAATAATATATTCATCAAAATATGATGTGATAATGAATACATTAAGAGAAAAGAAAAATACTAATTTAAAATATTTTATTTCAATGGACTTAGAAGAAAACACACAAGGGATTTATGCAGAAAAAGCTTTAGTTGAAAAAGGAAAAAAATTATTAGCAGATGGAAATAAAACATATATAGATGCCAAAATAGATGCTGAAAAAATGGGAATAATGTTATTTACATCTGGTACAACAGCAATGTCAAAAGCTGTAATGTTATCACATAAAAATTTAGTAACAAATGTTATGGATATAATTCAAAGATTTGACTTAACAGATGAAGATAGATTTTTATCATTTTTACCATTACACCATGTATTTGAATGTACAGTTGGATTTTTATATCCAATATCAATTGGTGGATCAATTGCATTTTGTGAAGGTGTAAAACACATGGCAGAAAACATAAAAGAATTTGAAATAACAGCAATGATATCTGTTCCAGCAGTATTTGATATTATCTATAGAAAAGTAATGAAAACTATAGAGAAAAAAGGAAAATTAGCTAATTTAGAAAAAGGAAAGAAAGTTTCTCAATTTTTATTAAAAATGAAAATTGATTTAAGAAAACAATTATTCAAAGAAGTACATGAAAGTTTAGGACCAAAACTAAAATTAGTAGTAACAGGAGGTGCAGCATTAGATCCTGAAACAGAAAAAGGATTTAATGATTTAGGATTTGATGTAGAACAAGGATATGGTTTAACAGAAACAGCACCAGTAATTGCAGCAGAAACACCAAAGTGTAGAAGACTTGGTTCTATAGGAAAGAAATTTCCAAGTGTAGAAGTAAAAATAGATGATCCAGATGAAGAAGGAATAGGAGAATTAATGGCAAAAGGTCCATCTATAATGTTAGGATATTATGAGAATGAAGAAGCAACAAAATCAGCATTAGAATCTGATGGATGGTTCCATACAGGAGATTTAGCAAGAATTGATAAAGATGGATTTATATATATTTCAGGAAGAAAGAAAAGTGTTATAGTATTAAACAATGGAAAAAATGTATTCCCAGAAGAAATTGAAACATTACTAAATAAAGTAGAAGGAATAAAAGAAACATTTGTATTTGAGAAAAAAGAAGATGATGGTGATGTTAAAGTTTGTGTAGAGATTGTATATGATAAAGAATTAATAAAAGAATTATATAATATTGAAGGAGAAGAAAACATAAAAGAATTTTTATGGGATAAAGTAAAAGAAGTAAATAAACTAATGCCAAAATATAAATATGTTAGAGAAATGGTTATAACAGAAGAACCACTAATTAAAACAACAACATTAAAAATTAAAAGACATGAAGAATTGAAAAAAGTATTAGGAAAATAAATATTACAGTAATATTACAAGATGTAAAGAAATGTTACATCTTGTAATATTTTTGTAATAAAAATGTAAACAAAAAATAGGAATAAATGCTTGTAGTTTTACGGAAACTAGTATATAATAAAAAAGAATAATAATTTTAGACGACAGAGAAAGAGGAGGGATTTGCAATGTCAAGGAGATCTAAATCTGGCATAGTAAATGTACGAATGGTAATAACAGAGGAAAAAATATTATCAAATATAGATAAAGTACAAAAATTAATAAATCCAAAAAGCAAAAAGCAAATAGTTCAATTTGAAGATGATACTTATTTTAAAGATCTAATTGAATCTATAAAAGCTTATTTAATAGAATATCCAAAGAAGAAAAACTTCCCAGTAAGTGTATATAAAGCTGCATATGAATTAGTTGAATTTGCAACAAATCAATTTGAAGAAAATACGAAAAAAGTTGAAGAATTAATTCGCCAAAGAGAAGAAAATATTGCATTAGCAGGACAATTAAAAGACTTAATTGAAGCTGTAGAAAACAAAACTGATGATTGGAAAGATAGAATTTCTGAAGCTGAAGAAGAAGGCAAATTTTCAGAAGATGTTATAGATACATTAAAACTTGTTGGAAAAGATAAAACAAGAAAAAGTCAAAATTACCAAGATGCTATAAAATTATTAAATGCAAGAGTAAATAACTTAGAATCAAATCTTCATATTGAAATAGATATGGAAAGAATTGAAGATAGATCTAAAGCTTTAAGTTATATCGGAATTGAAGTTGCAGAAGCATTGAAAGTAATTCCAAAACCAGTAGATTTGGGTACTGCTGTAAGTGAAGCTGAAAAGGTACAAGAAGAAGTAAAAATTGAAGAAATTTCAGAAGCACAAGAAGCTGAAAAGATTGAAGAGAAGAAAGTAGAAAAAGTTGTAGAAGCTCCAAAAGAAAAAGTTGCTGAGAAAAAGGTTGTTTCACAAGTTGTTGATATTGAAGAAACAAAGCCAATAAGTGAATTAGTTGATATGTATGAAGAAAATAATAAAGCAGAAGAATATGAAAAATCAATTATGTTTGAAAAGAAACCATCTTTATGGCAAAAATTCAAAAAATCAAAATTTGCAAGAGCTATATCATATGTTTTCAAAATTAGAATTAGGATTGAGTTACCAAATGCTTTACCAGAAGGTAGAGGAGAATAAAATAAATATTCTATATTAGTAGTTGAATAGAAGAGAAAAAACGAATGTATGTTGTAATAGTACATTCGTTTTTTATATTAAATAATATTTTCATATTTGTTTCCATGAAAATATATATCTAAAATTCGTAAATTTTCATCATTATCATCTTTATGAAAAACAATTTCAATATAATCTTTTGGAAGAGCATCTTTTATCAATTCTCCCCATTCAATAATAGAAATTCCAGAATTAAAATATTCATCTCCACCTATTGCGTAAAATTCATCAACATCTTCAAGACGATAAACATCAAAATGGAAAATTGAAATATTTGAATTTTTATATTCGTTTACTATAGTAAATGTAGGGCTTGAAATTTCTTTATCAAGGTTAAAATAACTTAAAAAGCCTTCTGTAAATTTTGTTTTTCCAGAACCTAATTCTCCTGTAAGAACAATTATATCACCTATATTCAATTTACTTGCTATTTGTACAGCAAGTTTTTTTGTTTCATTTTCATTATGTGAAATATATCTAATACTTTTCATTTTTCTATCCTTTCAATAGCTATATTTTACAATAATTTATGAAATTTGTAAAGAAGTAACAAATATTGAAAAAGAAAATCATAATATCCAAGAATTGAATAAAAAAATTCACCATTGCCAATAATAGTAATAAAAAGCGCAAGGAGTGGATTTTCTGTGAAAAAATATAAAAATTTGAAGATAGAAGGGGCAATCCTAAATGAAAAGCAATTAGAAGAATATTTAAAAAAGATATCATTACAACATAATATTGGAAAAAAATCAGATAAATTAACATATCCAATACCTCAACTATTGGAAAATTATAATATTATCAAAATAGTATATAATTTATTAAATGAACATATAAAGCTTGGAATAACAATTAATCCAGCAGGGGAATGGATTCTAGATAATTTCTATATTATAGAAGAAGTTATACAACAAATTGAAAAAGAACTAACAATGAAAAAATATGTTAATTTTGTAGGAATACAAAATGGGCAATATGCAGGATTTGCAAGAATACATGTACTTGCATCTGAAATTGTAGCATATACAGATAATATAATAAGAAGTGAATCATTAGAAAAATATTTAACATCATATCAAAATAAAAGAGCATTAAATATGGACGAAATATGGAATATAGGTATATTTTTACAAATTGCAATTATTCAAAATATAACAGATATCTGTATAAAAATTTATAATAGTCAAGTCCAGAAATATAAAGTTAAAAATATTATAGAAAGATTAGTTGAAAAAAAGGATAGAAATAAATTAGAATTTAAGCCAATATCAATGAATAAACTAGAAAAACAAGATTTTCAAGATATAAACTATTCTTTTATTGAATATATGTCATATTGTTTAAAAAAATATGGAAAAAAAGCATATGGATATTTTAAAATATTAGAAGAAGAAACTGAAAAAGCAGGAATAACAGTACAAGATGCAATTCAAAAAGAACATTTTGATATTGCGATATGTAAAACATCTATGGCTAATTGTATTATAAGTATGAAAAAAATACAAAGAATAAATTTCCTAGAAATATTTGAAAAAATAAATGGAGTTGAAGAAATATTAAATCGAGATCCAACTAACATATATAATAAGATGGAATATAAAACAAAAGAATTATATAGAAACAATATTAAAGAATTAGCCAAACAATCAAATATATCAGAAATATATATATCTAGAAAAATACTAGAACTATGTCAAAGACCAAATTTGAAAGAGAAACAAAAACATATTGGATATTATTTAATTGATGATGGTAGAAAAGAGTTATGTTATGAATTAGGAATAAATGAAAAAAAGCTAAGTTATAATGTAAAAACACAGATATATATTTTAGCTATAATAATATTTACAATTTCAATTTCAGTATTTTTATCGAAAACAGTAGTAAAAGATAATTTAATAAAAACAATAATTACAATATTACTTTTGATATTACCAGTATCAGAATTTGTTGTTCAAACAATAAATAGGATTTTAAGTAAATATGTAAGAAATAAAATTATACCTAAAATGGACTTTTTTGAAGGGATAGATAGTGAAAATAGCACATTTGTTGTAATACCAACTATTATAAAATCAAAAGAAAAAGTAAGAGAATTATTTAGAAAATTAGAAGTCTTTTATTTAGCAAATAAATCGAAAAATATATATTTTGCATTATTAGGAGATTGTTCTGAAAGTGATAAAAAAGAAGAAAAATTTGACAAAGAAGTAATAAATGAAGGTTTATTACAAGTACAATTATTAAATGATAAATATCAAAAAGATACTGAATTTCCAATTTTTCATTTTTTATATAGAGAAAGAGAATTTAACAATTCAGAAGAAAAATATCTTGGATGGGAGAGAAAAAGAGGGCTTTTAATACAATTTAATGAATATATATTAAAACACAGTAAAAATAAATTTAAGATAAATACAATAAATCAAGATATATTACCAAAAATAAAATATGTAATAACATTAGACGCAGATACTGAATTACCACTTAATACAGCTTTTGAATTAGTAGGAGCAATGGCACATATTTTAAACAAACCAGAATTAGATGGAAACAAAAATATTGTAAAAAAAGGACATGCACTTTTACAGCCAAGAGTAGGAGTAAATTTGAATGATAGTAATAAAAATGTATTTACAAAAATATTTGCTGGTGCAGGTGGAATTGACAATTATACAAATGCAATTTCAGATGTATATCAAGATAATTTTGATGAAGGAATTTTTACAGGAAAAGGAATTTATGATTTAGAAATATTTTCAAAAGTTTTAACAAATGAGATACCAGAAAATACAGTCTTAAGTCATGATTTATTAGAAGGTTGTTATTTAAGATGTGGACTTGCATCAGATATAATCTTTTTAGATGGATATCCAGCAAAATATTTAAGCTTTATGAATAGACTTTCACGTTGGATTAGAGGAGATTGGCAGATAAAAAAATGGCTAAAAAGTAAATTAAATACACTTTCAAAATTTAAAATTTTAGATAATTTAAGAAGAAGTCTAATTGAAATTTCAGTAATAATTTTATTAATATGGAATTTACTATTTTTAAATAAGAATAAAACACTTTCATTAATAAGTTTAGGAATTATAATTTATCCATTTATATTAGAATTTTTTTCAAAAATTTTTTCTATTAGAGAAGGAGAAAAAAAGCAAAAAACATTTAATCCTCAAATAGATGGAATAAAAGGAACTACTTATAGAGCAATTATAACATTAGGCTGTTTACCATATAAAGCATATGTCTCAAGTAAAGCAATATTCAAAACATTATATAGATTAATGATTTCACATAAAAACATGTTAGAATGGACTACATCTGAAGAAGCAGAAAAGCAAACAAAAACAGATTTAAAAACATATTATGACACAATGTTTGTAAATGTAATTTTTGGAATAATCACAATATATGTATCATGTTTATATTTTAATTTATTTACATTAATTCTTGGATTATTGTGGATAATTACACCATATATAATGTGCAAAATTAGTGAAATAAATGAAGAAAAACAAATTGAAATAAATGAAGATGATAAGAAATATTTAAAAGATATTGCTCAAAAAACATGGCAATTTTTTAAAGATTATATAACAGAAGAAAATAATTATTTAATGCCAGATAATTATCAAGAAGATAGAAGAAATATTGTAGTAAATAGAACATCTTCAACAAATATTGGATTATCTCTGTTAGCAGTAATTGCAAGTTATGATATGGGATTTGAAAAAAATGAGGATATTATAAATTTATTGGAAAAAATAATAAATACAGTGTATGAATTACCGAAATGGAATGGACATTTATTCAATTGGTATAATGTAAAAACAAAAAAGCCATTATATCCTAAATATGTATCAACAGTTGATAGTGGAAATCTAATAGGGTATTTATATACTACAAAATCATTTTTAGAAGAAAATATTGAATTTGATAAAGAAAAAATAAGTAATATGATTGAAAAGATAAATTATATTATTGAGCAAACTAATTTCAAGGTATTATATAATAATGAACAAAGAGTGTTTTCAATAGGATTTAATGTAGAAGAAAATAAATTAACAGATTCATATTATGATTTATTAGCATCTGAAGCAAGACAAGCAAGTTTTGTAGCAATTGCTAAAAAAGATATTTCGCCAAAACATTGGGGAAACTTAAGTAGAACATTAACAGTATTAAAGAAATACAAGGGATTGGTATCTTGGTCTGGAACAGCATTTGAATATTTAATGCCAAATATAAATATGAAAAGATATAAGGGAAGTTTATTAGATGAATCTAGTAAATTTGCAATAATGAATCAAATAGAATATAGTCAAAAAGTAGGAATACCATGGGGAATGTCTGAAGCGGCATTTAATTTAAAAGATTTGCAAGGAAATTATCAATATAAAGCATTTGGAATTCCATGGCTAGGTTTAAAAAGAGGATTAGAAGATGATATTGTAGTTTCAAGTTATGGAACTATATTAGCAATTTCAGATGTTCCAAATGAAGTTGTTCAAAATTTAAAAACATTAGAAAAAGAAGGAATGAAAGGAAAATATGGTTTTTATGAATCAATAGATTATACGCCTGAAAGATTAGAAAAAGGAAAAAAATCTGAACCAGTAAAAACATATATGGCACATCATCAAGCATTAATACTACTTTCATTAAATAATTACTTCAATAATCAGATATTCCAGAAAAGATTTTCACAAAATGCAGAGATAGAGGCAGTAAATATATTATTACAAGAAAGAATGCCTGAAACATTTATAATAACAAAAGAAAATAAACAAAAGCCAGAAAAAATTAAATATAAAGATTATGAAAATTATAGTGTTAGACAATATAACAAAATTGATAATAGAATTATAAGAGGAAATTTAATAGGAAATGAAAAATATACAATTGCAATAAATCAAAATGGAGAAGGGGTAAGTAAATTTGGAGATAATTATATAAATAGATATAAAAGAACAGCAGATTATCCACAAGGAATTTTTATATGTGCTAAAGATGTAAAAAATAATGAAATAGAATATGTGACAGGAAACAAAAATTGTAATAAATATGTTATAAATTTTGCACCAGATAAAAGTCAATTTGAAAAAGAAAAAAATCAATTAAAAAGTAGATTGTCAATTATAACAGATGCAAATGAGCCTGTTGAAATAAGAAGAGTTGAATTAGAAAACTTATCACAAGAAGAAAAAATATTAGAGGTTGTATGTTATTTTGAGCCAGTACTTTCAAGAAAAGAACAAGATTATGCACATCAAGCTTTTAATAATTTATTTTTAGAATATGAATATGATGATGTGAATGATACAATAGTTGTCAAAAGAAGAAAAAGAGGAAAAAATGAACAAAATTTATATTTAATTGCAAAATTACAAACAAATATAGAAAAAATTGGTGAAACAGAATATGAAATAAGTAAAGAAAAATTTATAGGAAGAAATAATTTAGACATACCAGAGGCAATAAGAAATTCAATCCCATTATCAAAGAAGATAGGACTTACAACTGAAGGAATTGTAGCTTTAAAAAATACAATAAAAATATTACCAGAATCAAAAGGATATATAGATTTTTTAATATCTGTAGAATATGAAAAAGAAATGGCAGAGAAAAATATTAATAAATATAGTATTACAGAAAATGTTACAAAAGAATTTGAAATAGTAAGAGCAAAAACAGATGCAGAATTAAGATATTTAGAAATGAAAGGTAGAAATATTGATATATATCAAACAATAGCATCATATATAATATTTGACACACCATTTCATAAAAAAATCAAAAATAAATCTTGCCAATATAATCAATGTGATTTATGGAAATATGGTATTTCAGGAGATTTGCCAATAATCACAATAACTATAAAATATTTGAATGATGTATATGTAATAAAAGAAGTTTTAAAAATGTATGAATATCTCCGTACTAAGAATTTAAAGACAGAATTAGTAATTATAGATGAAGAAAAATATAGTTATGAAAATTATCTAAAAAATGAAATAGAAAATGCTATTCAAAACAGTCAATTAGCATATTTGAAAAATATATTTGGAGGTATATTTACTTTATCAAGAGCAGAAATGAATCAACAAGATTTAGAAATGATAAAATTTATATCAATTTTTGTTATTGATGCACATCTAGGAAACTTAGAAAATATTATTAAAGACAAGGAAACAGAAATAATTGATAATTATAAAATTGTAGAACAAAATATGATTTTTGAAAACATTGAAGATGATTCAAATGAAATTGATTTATTAGCAAATACTGATGAATTAAAGTATTATAATGAATATGGAGCATTTTCAAAAGATGGAAAAGAGTATATTATAAAAATTAATAAAAATCAAAAAACACCAACAACATGGAGTCATATTATTTCAAATGAAAAGTTTGGAACATGTGTTACAGAATCTAATGGAGGATATACTTGGTATAAAAATAGTAGATTAAATAGAGTATCGAGCTGGGATAATAGTAGCATAATAAATATTCCATCAGAAATAATTTATTTACAAGATGAAGAAAATGGAAAGACATGGACACCAACAGCAATGGTAAAACCTGATAATAAAAATTATAACACGATTTTCGGATTTGGATATGCAAAATTTGTTCATTGTAGTGATAATATAATGCAAGAATTAGAAGTATATGTGCCAATAAATGAATCTGCAAAAATAAATGTTTTAACATTAACAAATAATGCTCCAAAAAAGAAAAAAATAAGAATTATTTATTATATAAAACCAGTAATAGGTGAAGATGAGATAAAATCTGATGGAAAAATATCTTTAGAATATAAAGAAAATAATAATATGATTATAGCAAGGAAAATATACAATTCAGATGAATTAAATAATATTGTTTATATATCTAGTAGCGAAAAAATAAAATCATATACAGGAGATAAAACAAAATTTTTAGGAGATGGAGGAATAGAAAATCCTGATGGTTTGAAAACGATTAGGTTAGATAATAATGATGCATTAGGGAAAAAAACATGTATTGCAATAGAATTAAATATTGAAATTGAAAGTTTTTCTAATAAAAAAGTCTCAATAATTTTAGGAGCAGAAGAAAATGTTGATATTGCAACAGATGTAGCATATAGATATTCAAATCTTCAAAATTGTAAAACAGAATTACAAAATGTAAAAAATAAATGGAATGAATTATTAGGAAAAGTAAAAGTAAATACACCATATGAATCACTTAATATAATGTTAAATGGATGGACTATGTATCAAACAATATCAAGTAGAATACTAGGAAAAACAGGATTTTACCAATCTGGTGGAGCTTATGGATTTAGAGATCAACTTCAAGATGCTTTTTCAACAAGATATATAGATTCGCAAATATTGTATAATCAAATATTAAAGCATAGTAGACATCAATTCATAGAAGGAGATGTAGAACATTGGTGGCATGATGAAAATGATAGAGGAATAAGAACAAGATTTTCAGATGATTTATTATGGCTCCCATATGCAGTTATTAAATATATAAATTTCACTGGAGATTATGAAATATTAAATAAAAAGACAACATATCTGCAAGGTGAAGAATTAAAAGAAAATGAAAACGAAAAATATAATAAATATATTTCTAGTAATATTGAAGAAAGTATATATGAACATTGCAAAAAAGCAATAAAAAGAGCATGTAATTTTGGTGAAAATGGATTGCCTAAAATAGGAATTGGAGATTGGAATGATGGTTTTAGTAATATAGGAACAGAAGGAAAAGGTGAGAGTGTATGGCTGGGATTTTTCTTGTATATAATTTTAAAAGAATTTTCAAAGTTAATAAAACAATGTAAACAAGAAGAAATAGAGACAAGTAATTGGTATGAAAATATTGCAGAAAAACTAAAAGAAAACTTGAATGAAAATGCATGGGATGGAAAATGGTATAAAAGAGCTTTTGCAGATAATGGTGATATATATGGAAGTATGGAAAATGAAGAATGTAAAATAGATAGTATAGCACAAAGTTGGAGTGTTATATCTGGTGCTGGAGATATAGAGAAAAAAGAAAGTGCAATGAAGAGTTTAGAAAATCATTTGGTAGATAATGAAAATGGATTAATAAAATTGCTAGATCCGGCATTTGATAAAAGTAAATTAGAACCAGGATATATAAAATCATATATACCAGGTGTTAGAGAAAATGGTGGACAATATACTCATGCAGCTGTATGGTCAATTATAGCAGAAGCAATATTAGGTGATGGAAATAAAGCTGTTGAATGGTATAAAATGATAAATCCAATAGAACATTCAAGAACTAAAAAGGAAGCAAATAGATATAAAGTTGAATCATATGTAATGCCAGCAGATATATATGGAAATCAAAACTTACTTGGGCAAGGTGGTTGGACTTGGTATACAGGTTCTAGTGGATGGTATTATACTGCAGGAATTGAATATATATTAGGTTTAAAAATATATCATAATGTTTTGACTATAAATCCATGTATTCCAAAAGATTGGGATGGATATAGCATACAATTTAAATATAAAGAGAGTATTTATAATATAAATGTAAAAAATATTTCGAAAGTGTGTACAGGTGTGAAAAAAGTTGAATTAAATGGAATTGAAGTTGAAAACAAAATTTTATTAGATGGTTCTGGAAAAGTTTATAATATAGAGGTAAAAATGTGATTATAAGTAAAACTTATAATATCTATAAACAATTGTAATTGTAGCTTATGTTGACAAAATAAGGAAATGCGAGTATAATAAATTATGTAAAGGGCAAGACCTTTATCCACTGTAAAAAGTGGAACGTAATATTCATTCATGTATGGAGGAAAAAAACATGACTAAGGTTCTTTGGCTGAGCCGCCACATTATGTCCGCAGAGCAGGTTGCAGATCTGAAACGGATCTATGGCAACGACATCGTGGTGAAGAGCGCAGACATGACCGTCAGCTCTTGGCGTGATGTTGTGGATGCAGGTGCAGACTGCGATATTCTTGCAGTTGTTCTGCCGCCTGCTATCCTGGCCGACCTGACCAACCCTCGGAACAACAGCAAGCCTGTTATCCGAGCTAAGGCCAATCGCGTGGCGACTGGCAAGACCATCGTCAACCCTGCCACTGGCAAAGAGGAAGCGGAATACTGCTTCCAGCATGCTGGCTGGGAACAGGTGCTCAAGGTTGAAGTTGTTACCAAACAGCTTTAAGCTTTGAGCCAAACAGATAGAAACTACATTGGAGTTTCTATCTGTTTTTTTTTGTATAATAATAATTATTTTTTTTATTATACATGAAAAATTCATAAAAGTATGATAAAATACAAATGAAAAATAAAAAAAGGAGAAAAGCATATGGCATATATAGAATTTAAAAATATTGTCAAAGAATACAAGATGGGAGAAGTAACAATAAAAGCATTAAATAACACAAACTTTGAAATAGAAAAAGGAGAACTTGTAGTAATAGTAGGCCCATCAGGAGCAGGAAAAACAACAACATTAAATATATTGGGAGGGATGGATAAAGCAACATCAGGAGAAGTAATAGTTGATGGAAAAGAAATTACAAAATTAAATGATAAAAAACTAATTGAATATAGAAGAAATGACATAGGATTTGTATTTCAATTCTATAATTTAGTACAAAACCTAACAGCTAAGGAAAATGTAGAACTAGCAACTCAGATATGTTCAGATGCTTTAGATGTAAATGAAATATTAGAAAAAGTAGGATTATCAGATAGAAAAGATAACTTTCCAGCACAATTATCAGGAGGAGAGCAACAAAGAGTAGCAATAGCAAGAGCAATTGCAAAAAATCCCAAACTATTATTATGTGATGAGCCAACAGGAGCATTAGACTATAAGACAGGAAAAAGTATTTTAAAACTATTACAAGAAATGGCAAGAAAAGAAAAAATGACAGTTGCAATAATTACACACAATGGAGCAATAGCACCAATGGCAGATAAAGTAATACATTTCAAAAATGGAACAGCAGAAAAAATTGAAATAAATGACAATCCAATATCTATTGATGAAATAGAATGGTAATGCAAATGGTTAAAAAATAATTGAAATTTTGACTAAGTAAAAAAATTCAACTATTTTACAACTAGAAATGTACCTTTAGGAAGGAATGAAATAAAAATGAAAAAATCATTGATAAAAAATAGTTTTAAAGAAATAAGTAAAACCAAAAGACGTTTTCTTTCAATTTTAATAATGGCATTTCTTGGAGTAGGATTTTATTCAGGACTTGTAGCATGTAGTCCAGATATGCAAGACAGCTTAGATAAATATGTAGATAAAAGTAATATGTATGACATTGATGTTATATCAACATTAGGATTAACAAATGAAGATATAAATGCAATAAAAGAAATAGATGGTGTAGAAAATGCTTATGGAATACAATCAAAAGACACATTTATAAATTTAAATGATAAAGAAAGTATATGTAAAGTAATAGAATATAATGAAAATATAAATAGACCAGAAGTTATTTATGGGAGATTACCAGAAAATTCAGATGAATGTTTATTAGATGAAAAGTATTCATATTTTGGAAGTTCAGAAGAAAATATAGGAAAAATAATAAAAATAGAAAATGAAGACGTAGATGAAAATGATAATCCAATATTTACACAAAAAGAACTAAAAATTGTAGGAATAGTAGATTCACCATTATATATATCAAGTGAAAGGGGATCATCATCACTTGGAAGTGGAAGTATATCATTATACATATATTGTAAAGAAGATGTAATAAATTTAGATTATTATACAGAAATTGCAGTACAAGTAAAAGGTGCAAAAGAACTTTTAACAAATAGTGATGAATATTTAGCAGCTGTAAATCCAGTTATTCAAAAAATAGAAATGATAAAAGAAGAAAGACAAGAAGCTAGATATAACTCATTAGTAAATGATGCAAATAAAAAAATTGATGATGCACAAAAAGAATATGATGATAAAAAAGCAGAAGCAGACCAAGAACTAGCAGATGCTGAGCAAAAGATAAATGATGCAAAAAGTGAATTAGACAATTCAGAAAATAAGTTAAATAAATCAGAAAAAGAGTTAAATCAGAAAGAAAAAGATGTAGCTAAACAATTTGAAACAGCAGAACAGCAAATAGAACAATATGAAAACCAAATAAATGCAATGATCGCACAAATAGGAATGGAAACACCTGAAATAACTGCTCAAAAGGAACAAATTCAAAAACAAAAAAAAGAACTTGAAACACAAAAAAATACAGCAAACAATCAAATAGCAAGTGGAAGAAAAGAAATTGAAGATGGAAGAAAAAAGATTAAAGATGCTAGAAAAGAACTTGAAGAAAATGAACAAGAATATAATGACAAAAAAGCAGAAGCAGAAGAAAAATTAGCAGATGCACAAAGCAAAATAGATGATGCAAGAGCAGATATTACCAAAATAGAAAAGGCCAAATGGTACATACAAGATAGAACAGATAATACAGGATATTCAAATATATTTGATGCAATAAAGACAATGAAAAACATTTCAAAAATATTTCCAGTAATATTCTATTTAGTAGCAATACTAATAAGTTTGACATCTATGACAAGAATGATAGAAGAAGAAAGAATAGAAATAGGAACACTAAAGGCATTAGGATATACAAATTTACAAATAATTTCAAAATATATTTTATACGCATTTTTAGCATGTATAATAGGTGGATTTTTAGGAATGACAGTATGTTTCTATATATTACCTAAAATTGTATGGACATTATATTCAATGGTATATACAATGCCACATTTTTATATGACATATAGATTGTCAATTGGATTAATGGGAATATTAATTGCATTTATATGTATAGGTGGTGCGACATTAATAGTAGCATATAGAGAATTAAAAGAAATGCCATCTGTATTAATGAGACCTAAAGCACCAAAAAATGGAAAAAGAATTTTTATGGAAAGAATTACTTTTTTATGGAAAAGATTTAATTTTTCACAAAAAGTAACAATAAGGAATATATTTAGATATAAAAAGAGAGCATTAATAACAATAATAGGAATTGCAGGTTGCACAGGACTTATGTTAGCTGGATTTGGAATAAGAGATTCTGTTATAGATATACCAAATTTACAATTTGGAGAAGTATTTAAATATGATACATCAATAACATTATCAAATACAGATGGATTAAAACAAATTAATGAATATTTACAAAATAATGATAATGTTGAAATTTCAAAAGAATTATATGCAAGTTCAGTAACAGTAAGTAATGATAAATTAAATTATAGTGTAACAGTATTTGTTCCAAATACATCAGAAAAATTTAATGAAGTTTGTAATTTAAAAGATGCAAAAACAGGAGAAAACTTAGAGATTTCTAATGAGGGAGTTATTATTACAGATAAATTAGCAGATGAATTTGGAATAAAAAGAGATGATGAAATAACAGTAAAAAGTAGTGATGATATAGAATATAAATTTAAGGTTGTAGGAATAACTAAAAACTATGTTGATCATTATATTATTATTTCAAAAGAATTATATGAATCAAAAGTTGGAAAATATAAAACAAATATGATTTGGGTTAATTTGAAAACAGATGATAAAGATACTCAAAGTAAAATATTTGAGGATATTTTGAATTTTGAGGGAGTAGCTTCAGTATCTGTAATGTCAACTTTTGTAAAAGCAATTAGTGATATGTTAAATACAATGAATTATGTTGTAGTTGTATTAATTGTTACTTCTGCAATGCTGGATTTTGTTGTATTATATAATTTAGCAAATATAAATATTGGAGAAAGACAAAGAGAAATTGCTACACTTAAAGTTTTAGGATTTTATGATAAAGAAGTAGATAATTATATAAATAAAGAAAATGTTATATTTACAATTATAGGAATTGCGCTTGGATTAGTTTTTGGAACATTTTTAACATCTGCAATTATTTCAAGTATAGAAATAGATAGGTTGAGATTTACAAGAAATATTTTAGCATCAAGTTATATATGGTCAGCTCTAATAACTGCAAGTTTCTCATTTATAGTAAATAAAATTATACATTTTATCTTGAAAAAGATAGACATGATTGAAAGTTTGAAAAGTGTAGAATAATAAAAGAAAGATGGATATGAAAATATTCATCTTTTTTGAGTAAAAGGTTTACAAAAAAATATATTATTGTTATAATTCATTTATACAAATGAAAGGGGAAAGAAAAATGAAGATAAAAAAGATATGTATAATGGCATTAATAATTGTATTAATTAGTAGTTTTACAACTAGGTGTTTTGCAGTAACAGAAGCAACAGAGGCTACCAATAATAGTAAAATTACAAAAGAGCAATTAAATGAAAAGTTTCAAGAATTAAAAGATAATGATTCAGAGATAGAAAAGATTGTTACCGGAGATAATGTAATAGAGGTAATTAAAAGTAATGATAAATATGAAATTAAATATGAAATAGAAGAAGATAAAGTAACATTTTCTATTGAAGCAGAAGTAAAACAAGGAATGAGTTGGGAAGAATATACTAAACTTTTTGGAGATAGTACTGATGATACTACTGATGGAGATATTGAAGATGGGCTTGCAATGGGATATTATGCAGTAGCTAATATTTTAGGGGCTGAATATAAATCTGTAGCTTGGTATTATACACTTACAAGAATTGAAGGGTATAAAGGAAAATATGCAAAAAGTGATAAATGGATAATAATGAAAGATGTAGAAGGTGCTACAGAAGTAAATACTGGTAGTTCGGAAGAAAAAGTTCTTAACACTAAAGATTTTGCAAATAGAACAATGGAATATTTTAATTCTATGTATAAAGATGATATATATACGTACGATGATTCAAAACATTGTGATACTTATAAAAGTATAACAGAAAAAAAAGAGAAAACAGATACATCTTGTAAATTAATAGAAAAAATAATAATTAATACAAATGCAGATTTTTCAAAATTAAAGGTAAATATGGATTCAGTTTTGGACAATGGTGTAACAGAAGAAAATGCAGACTATGTATACACAGTAAAAGTAGGACAAAAAATAAAATTTGAAACAAGTAAAAAATATTCTGGATATAATTGTATTGGAACAGGAATTGAACTTTCAGAAGATAAGAATGAACTTATTGCAACAGAAGTTGGAACAGCAAAAGGAAAGATTGCATTTGGAAATATAACGAAATCATTTTATATTACAGTTGAAGAAAATGCAAATAATGAACAATTAGAAGAGATTACAATAAAAATAGATTCAGATGATTCAAAAACAGAAGACACAAAAATTCCAACAACAGAAACAACATCAAAAACTGAAACAGTAAAAAATAACTCAGACAGTACAACAGCCAAAACAGAATTACCAAAAACAGGAATTAATACAATGGTTTATATAACAATGGCAATTGTAGGAATAGTAGTTGTATCATTTATTATATTAAATAAAAAATATAAAGATATAAAATAAAAAGTAAAAGGATATTTTTATAAAGAAAAAAACTTTATAAAATATCCTTTTTATTTAAAAAAATTAATATATATATAATAAAAAGCAATAACTCCCTTGTCAAATAAGGAAAAAAGAGATATAATATAACATCATGGAAAAAGAAAAGATACCATTTGAAAGGAAATACTATAATCATGCTAGTAAATGAGAAAATAAAAGAAGAGTTATATGAAAATGCAGGAGATATAAGAGTACAAAAAGCAAGACTATATGCAAAAACAGGAAAAGTAGAAATAGCGAAAATAAATTATACAAATAAAGACAATTTTGAAATAACAGGAAAAGTAACAGGTCAAGAAATATATAGAACAAATGTAACAGTAGAAAGTGGAGAAATAAGTGACATAACATGTGAATGTCAAGATTATAGAGAAAGATATGCAGCATGTAAACATATAATAGCGACAATAATGGAATTTGATGAAAATCAAAAATATGAAAATATGTTATTAAAAGATAAATCAACATTAGACATAAATAAAAAGATCAGAGCAAATGCAAAATATAGAAGTTTTACACAAATTGTAAATGAATTATATGAAGAAGAAATGCATGAAGCAGAAGAAAAAAAGGCAGAAGAATCAAATGGAAAAATCAAAATAGAACCAAGATTAATATATGACAAATATTATTCATTGTTAAAAATGGATTTTAAAATTGGTGATAAAAGAATGTATAAAATAAAAAATTTAGTTGAATTTTTTGAGAGAATGCAAAAAGCAGAAAAATTCAAATATGGAAATAATTTAGAATTTATACATACAAAAGAAGCATTTGCAGAAGAAGATCAGCCAATCTTGGAGTTTATTTTAAAACATGCAGAAACAATAAATTTTGTAAATTCAAACTCAAATTCCAATTATAGATATTATGGAAAAGCATTAGACGAAACATGTATATCTGTAAGCCAAACAACACTTGATGAGATATTTGAATTATTTAAAAATAAAGAAATTGATTTCAAATCAGATGCAGGAGAAAGTACAATAAAAATTATTGAAGAAGATCCAAAACTATATTTTCAAGTAAAGAAAATAAGTGATGAAGAATATAAAATAATATTAAATAATAATATAAATTTAACAAGAGATTTTAGTGTATTTGAAGGAAAAAACAATAAATATGTATTATTAAAACGAACATTATATAAATGTAGTAAAAGTTATGAGAACTCAGTGATGAAGCTGTTATGTATATTTAAAGAAAATTATTTAACAGAAATATCATTTGGAAAAGAACAATTACCAGAACTATTTTCGGTAATTATTCCAAGACTAAAAAATAACATAGAATACCAAGAAATTGAAGAACAAGACATTGAAAAATATAGACCTAAAAAATTAGGTGTAAAAATGTTTCTGGACTTTGATGAAAATGATAGAATTTTGGCTGAAATAAAATTCTGTTATGGAGAAACAGAATTCAATCCATTACAACCTAAAATTGATTCAAAATATCCAAGAGATATGATTGCTGAAAACAAGGCTGTAAACATGTTAAGAAAAACAGGATTTATGTTTTATGAAGTTAAAGGATGCTTCATATTACCAGAAGAAGAGAAAATTTATAATTTTTTATCAAATGAGATAGATACATATATGCAAGTGTTTGAAGTAATGGTAACAGATAATTTTAAGACAAAACAAATAAAACAACCTAAAATTGGAAGTATAGGAATAAAAGTTGAAAACAATTTATTAATAATAGATTTAGAAAAATTAAATATAGATCCAAAAGAACTTGAAGAAATAATGCAAAGATATAAATTAAAGAAAAAATATTATAAACTAAAAGATGGAAGTTTTATAAATCTTGAAGAAAATCAAGACTTGGAATTTATAGACAAAATGATGTCTGGAATGGATATAAATTATAAACAACTTGAAAATGGTGAAATAAAAATTCCTGTAAACAGAACATTATATTTAAACCAATTATTAAAAACAGTAACAGATACACAAATAGTAAGAAATGGTGAATATAAGAAAATAGTAAATGAACTAGATAAAGAAAATGGAGATGCAGATATTCAAATTCCAGCAGTCGTAGAAAATACATTAAGATATTATCAAAAGACAGGATATAAGTGGTTAAAAACGTTAGATAATTATAAATTTGGAGGAATACTTGCAGATGATATGGGATTAGGAAAAACAGTACAAATGCTTTCTATTGTGGCAGGATATGTAGAACAAGAAAGCCAAAGAAGAACATCAATTGTTATATGTCCAAGTTCATTAACACTAAACTGGCAAAATGAAGCTCAAAAATTCACAAATGGATTACAAACCTTAGTAATTAGAGGAAATGCAGAAGAAAGAAGAGAATTGATTCAAAAAATTGATAATTACGATATTATAATAACATCATATGATTTATTAAAAAGAGATATAGATGTATATAAAGAAAGAAAATATCAATTTAGATTTGCAATAACAGATGAAGCACAATATTTAAAAAATAGTAATACTCAAAATGCTAAAGCAGTAAAAGAGATTATGGCAGATACTAAATATGCTTTAACAGGAACTCCAATTGAAAACTCGTTAGCAGAATTATGGTCAATATTTGATTTTATAATGCCAGGCTATTTATTTTCATATAAAAAGTTTAAGACAGAATATGAAACTCCAATAGTAAGAGAAAATGATGCAAGAGCAATGAAAAAATTAAAAATGTTAATAGAGCCATTTGTATTAAGAAGAACCAAAAAACAAGTATTAACAGAGCTTCCAGAGAAAACAATAACAGTGTTAAATAATCAAATGAAAGATGAACAAGAAAAAATATATTTAACATATTTAGCACAAGCAAAGCAAGAAGTTGCAGAAACAATTCAAATGAATGGAATTGAAAGAAGTCATATCCAAGTATTAGCAGCGCTTACAAGATTAAGACAAATATGTTGTCATCCAAGCTTATTTATAAAAGATTATAAAGATGGAAGTAGTAAATTAGATCAGTGTATGGAAATAATAAATGATGCAGTAGAATCTGGACATAAAATTTTACTATTCTCTGGTTATACATCAATGTTCGATTTAATTGAAAAAGAGTTTGAAAAAAATAATATAAAATATTTTAAATTAACAGGTGCAACAAAAGTTGATGAAAGAATTAAGATGGTAGATGAATTTAATGAAAATAAAGATATAAAAGTATTTTTAATTTCATTAAAAGCAGGTGGAACTGGACTAAACTTAACAGGAGCAGATATGGTTATACATTATGATCCATGGTGGAATGCATCTGCAGAAAATCAGGCAACAGACAGAGCATATAGAATAGGACAAAAAAATAATGTTCAAGTATATAAATTAATTACCAAAAACTCTATAGAAGAAAAAATTTATGAATTGCAACAAAAGAAATCACAGCTAATTGATAATATGCTTGATACAAAAACATCATTTATTAGCAAACTTTCGAAAGAAGATATTATGAAATTATTTGAATAGAAACTTGTAGTCAACTAAAATGAATAGATACAGAAGAAATGTGAAAATTTTGTGAAAATTAGCGCTCTGCTATTGACTTTGCTAAAATAAGAGGTATAATAGATAATGTAAATAGAAATTAACCAAACAGTTAATAATATTTATATGTGTACCGAAAAAGGTGTCAACACATATAATTATAAGGAGGTAATGAATTATGATGATGATACCAGCTAGAAGAAATGGAAATGGATTAGATATTTTTGATGAGGTTTTCGCTGACCCATTCTTTGGAGAAAAAGAAAATAAAATAATGAAAACAGATTTAAAAGAAAAAGATGGAAAATATATGTTAGAAATTGATGTTCCAGGATATGACAAAGAAGACATCAAGATAGAATTACAAGATGGATATTTAACAGTATCTGCGGAAAAAAATGAAGAAAAAGAAGATAAACATGCTAAATATTTAAAGAGAGAAAGATTTACTGGAATGTGTTCAAGAAGCTATTATGTTGGAGACAACTTAAAAGAAGAAGATATAAAAGCAAACTTCAAGAACGGAATCTTAACAATAGAATTCCCTAAAGAAGTAGAGAAAAAAGTCGAAGAAAAGAAATATATTCCAATAGGAGAATAAAAAAATAGACTCACAAATAAAATGTGAGTCTTTTAATTTTTTATATAATCTGGAAAGTAGCTAATCCGTAAAGAGTTCTAAAATTTGACAACAGTAAATAAATATGTTATAATAAAACCTGTTAAATTTATAAAAACGAGGTAAAAAATGAAAACCAAACAATTAATAATAACAATACTAATGATAACATTTGTAACAATGATAACAACAAAAGTAGAAGCAACAGAAAATGATGAACAAGTAGAACAAACACAAAATATAGAAAACATAGAAAAAGACAAACAATATAATTTAACAAAGGAAATTAAAGTAAAAACATTACCATTGATCTTTGCAATAGAAAAAGAAACAATACCAAGTGGAAATATTAGAGTAACAGATATTCTAAATGATTGGTGCAAAATAGAAAATGAAGGAAAAAGTGGTTGGATAAGAATTAATACAATAAAACCATCAGTTAAACAAGATAATAATCAAGAAGAAGCCAAAAAAGAAGAAAATTTAAGTAATGAAGGAAATAACAATTTAGAACAAACAAATTCTTCTACCGAAGAAGAAAATAATCAAAATCAACAAGAAAATAAAACAGAAGAAGTAACGGAAATAAGTAAAACAGGATATGTAAAAGCAGATGGCTTAAATATAAGAAAAGAACCAACAACATCAAGTGAAGCAATACATAGTTTAAGTTTTAATTCAAAAGTAAAAATAACTGGAGAAATAGACGGATGGTATAGAATTGATTATAATGATCAAATTGGATATGTATCACAAAAATATGTATCAGATACAAAATTACCAGAAACAACAGCCAGAGGTGGATATGACAGAACAACTGCTTTTTCAGAAGAAAATACAGTTGCTAATCAAGAAGTAGTAGAAGAAAATCAAGTTGAAACGGAAGAAGAACAGGAAGAAGAAAGCACAGCAAGTGCAAGTTCTGAAGGAAATGATGTTGTAGAATTTGCAAAAAAATATTTAGGATATAAATATGTAGCAGGAGGTTCATCACCATCAACAGGATTTGACTGTTCAGGATTTACAACATATGTATTTAGAAATTTTGGAGTATCATTAAATAGATCATCAAAAGATCAAATAAAAAATGGTACAGCAGTAAGTAAATCAAATTTACAACCTGGAGATATAGTAATTTTCAAGAATCAAGGAAAGACAGCAATAGGGCATGTTGGAATTTACATAGGAAGTGGTAACTTTATACATGCGGCAAATAAAAAAGAAGGGGTTGTAATAACAGCATTATCATCAAGCTATTATTCACAAAGATATGTTGGGGCAAGGAGAGTAATTTAATTGAATAGACCAATTTTTATTATATTAATTGGTTATATAATAGGTATATTATGGGGACTATACTTAAAAATAAGTATAGTCTTTTTTTATATATTTTTATTAATTTTATATTATATATCCAATATTTCAAAATTTAAAAAGAAAAAATTTTCTCATTATGCGGGAATCTTTTTTATTCCCTGTATTTTCTGAACCGCAGCAAAACAGCATTTTCAGCTCTTTTCCTTTATCTGCTGCAAACCAAAAAATATCAAAATTTATATCATGATGGAGAAGAGTTAAAAATACAAGTACAAATAATAGACAATAAAAAAGAAAAACAATATTATAATAGATATAAAATCAAAGTTTTATCATCAAAGTACAAAAATACATATTTATATATGACAACAAAGAAAAATTTAGAATATGGAGAAATCTTAGAAATACAAGGAAATTTTTCTGAACCATCAGAGGCGAGAAATTATAAAGGTTTTAATTACAAAGAATATTTAAAAACATTAAAAATATATGGAACTATAAGAGTTGAGCTGGTAAAGAAAATAGATATTCATAAAGGAATATTATATTATACCAATAAACTACATTTGAAAATAAAAGATAATTTAGAAAAAACATATAATTCAAATTCAATGCCAATAGTTTTAGGAGTATTATTAGGTGATACAAGTGAAATAGATGAAGAGACAAGAGAAGATTTTTCACAAAGCAGTATATCACATGTACTGGCTGTATCTGGATTACATGTGTCATATATTATTTATCTATCAGAAAAAAGTACTCAAGGCATATTTGGACAAAGAAAAAGCAGAATTATAGAAATACTAATTTTATTTATATATATGGCGATAACGGGATTTAGCATTTCAGTTATAAGATCTGTAATAATGGCAACATTAATGTGTACAGCATTTCTAGTATATAGAAAAAGTGATACATTAAATAACATTTCAATATCAGCTATTGTAATATTATTTATGAATCCATATAATTTATTTAGTACAAGCTTTCAATTTACATATGCAGGAACAATAGGGGTTGTATTTTTTAGAACAATAGTAGAAGATTTTATAATGAATATAAAAATAAAATCACCATGCTTAAAAGAAAAATATACTAATTTTTGTATAAAACATAATTCATTTGTAGAAGAAATTGCTGTAGCAATATCAGCACAATTTATGACTATGCCAATAATAATTACCAAATACAATTTTATAAGTTTATCATTTATAGTAACCAATATACTTGTAGGAATTATTATAGGACCATTAGTTATAGGAGGAATAATACAAATATTAGTTACATTTTTATCATTAAAAATAGGAACAGAAATTGCTAAAGTAGTACAAATTCCAATAACAGCATTATCATTGATTTCAAAGATAGGAACAAAATTTCCAATAACAAATTTTAATATAATAACTCCAGATACATGGCAAATTATAATTTACTATTTTATCATATATATTATTTATTACAGACATAAAATAAAAAAGATTCAAAAATATAGTTTTAATCAAAAAATAATTTTAAAGATTTCAAAATATGTTTATTCAAAGAGAAAAATAATAATAAGAGTATTCGTTATTATATTAATTAGTTCAATTATAATAAAAAAAATTCCGGGAGATTTAAAGATCTACTTTGTAGATGTTGGGCAGGGAGATTGTTGTCTTATAGAAACACCAAAACATCAGAAAATATTAATAGATGGAGGAGGTCAAAAAAACTTTGACATTGGAAAAAATACATTATTACCATATTTATTTAATAGAAAGATTCTTGAAATAGATTATTGTATAATAAGCCATTTTGATCAAGATCATTGTGGAGGAATTTTATATATTTTAGAACAGACAAAAGTAAAAAATGTAATAATAGGGAAACAATATGAAGATTCAACTAATTATAATAAATTTAAAGAAATAGTAAAAAAACAAAATCTAAATGTAAAAATAGTAGAAGCAGGAATGAGAATAAATATAGAAAAAAATTTATATTTTGATGTGTTATGGCCAGATTCTCAAAAAATGATATCTGACAATGCAATTAATAACAATTCATTAGTATGTAAATTAAATTATAATAAATTTTCAATGCTATTTACAGGAGATATAGAAGAAATAGCAGAAAAAGAGATTGTTTCAAAATATGAAAATAATACATCAATATTAAAATCAACAATATTAAAAACAGCACATCATGGTTCAAAAACATCATCAATAGAAAAAATACTAGATGTAGTAAAACCACAATATGCATTTATAGGTGTGGGAGAAAACAATACATTTGGACACCCATCCAATATTACTATTGAAAATTTAGAAAAAAGAAAAATTAAAATTTATAGAACAGATAAAATGGGGGAAATTTGCATAAAAATTACCAAAAAGGCAATAATAAAAATAAATACAAAGCTTAATACAAGCTAGAATGAGAAGGGATTGCCATGAAAAAACAATATATTATTGCAATATGTATAATTGCATTTTTCACCAGCTTAATTATAACGATGAATATTGTAAAAGAAAATAAATTACAAAATACAAAAAAAGAAGCAAAAATTTCAGAAAAAGTAGAAGATGAATGTACAGAAGAATATACTAAAGAAACCAAAATAGAAGAAGTAGTTGCAACAAAGGAAAAAGTATCAGCAAATTCACAATTAATAATAAAAAAATATTTCAAACAATGTGACCATACAATAAATGAATATGTAGAAATGCCACAAGAACTTGTAAATTTAACAAAAGAAGAAGTACAGAATAAGTATAATGATTGGAAAGTAATTGGATTTGAGCCCAATAAAGTAACTTTATATAAAGAATTTGATGATATGTGTGGAGAGCATTTTAAATTAAAAGTAGAAGAAGGAAAAATAGTTATATACCAAATAAATAAAGAAGGAAATCAATCAATATATGAAAAAACAAATATTTCAAGTGAATACTTAACTCAGACAGATTTGATAAGTATAGAAAATGGTGGATTAGATGTTTATGGAAAAGAAGAATTGAATAAAATAATTGAAGACTTTGAATAAAAAAATTCCTCAGTTTAACTGAGGAATTTATATTGGTAGCGAAGGGTGGATTCGAACCGCCGACCTGTCGGGTATGAACCGAATGCTCTAGCCAACTGAGCTACTTCGCCATGAACAAAAATATTATACTTATTTTTTTATAATTTGTCAAGTAGTAATTTTAGTTTTTTTGGAGGCGAGTATCGGATTCGGACCGATGATCACGGTTTTGCAGACCATTGCCTTACCACTTGGCTAACTCGCCATAATAAAATTATAAAAAAATAATATTTAATAATAAAATGGAGCAGGTAACGAGAATCGGACTCGTGACTAAACCTTGGCAAGGTCTCGTTTTACCACTAAACTATACCTGCAATTATTAAATATTTTAAGATTAAGTATTATCATATATAGGAGATGATTTCTTAATCAAGCTATTTAATAATAACAAAAGATTTCTGTTTTGTCAATAGAATTATTTGAAGTTTTTATAAATCTATAAAACTTGTAATCGAATATTGCAAAATATAAACTTTTGAAAGCTATAAAATTTTATTTATTAAAAATAATAGATTCTAGGCAATAAGGATAATTTTTAATAAGATTTTTAAAAAAATCTTTATAAGTCATTTTAGAAATAGAGTTTCCATTCTTTATATTTAATGTAATAATATTCTTGTCATCTATATTAACAGCTAAAGTTCCAATAGAAGAATCTTTTTCTAAAGGTGCTGTTAAAGTATAATTACAATATATATATATGCTTAAATTTTGAATTTGATTACTAGATAAAGGTAAATATTCATAATTTAAATTTTCTAAATATGGAGAAATATCATTTGAAGAGCCTTTCGAAACATAAAAACTATTTGAATTACACAAAATCCAGTTCTGGAATTCATTTTCGATTTTCTCTTTAATATTATAAGGAAAAAAAGTTTTAAAAGCATATTCAATAAGTTCAATACTATCACGAGTTCTATCCTTTTTTGTATCAGCACCAAGTACAATACATATTAAATCCATATTATTTCTTTTTACAGCAGTAACTAGGCAACGATTAGCGCCATTCGTAAATCCTGTTTTTACACCATAAACCCCATCTAAGTATCCAAGCAATTCATTTGTATTATTTAATGTTTTTGAATAAGTATTTATTGTAATAGTTTGAGACTTTGTGCCAACATATTTTCTAAAAATGTCGTTGTTTAAAGCATAATTAGTTAAAATAGCTAATTCATAAGCAGTAGTATAATGTTCTTCATTATCAAGACCATGAGGAGTAACAAAATGACTTGATTTTAATCCAATTTCGCAAGCTTTTTGATTCATTAATATAGCAAAATTTTCAACACTTCCACTAATGTGTTCAGCAAGTGCAACTGCTGCATCATTACCGGAACATAGCATTAAACCATAAAGTAAATCAGCAACTGAAATTTTATCATCTTTATGAAGACCTAGACGAGAACCACCTGTTCCAGCAGACTTAGAAGAAATTGTTACAATATCACTTAAAGTCGAATTTTCGATAGTAATGATTGCTGTTAGAATTTTTGTTGTAGAAGCCATCTTTCTTTTCTCATTTTCATTTTTTCCATATAAAATCATTCCAGAATTTCTATCATAAACAATAGCAGCTCTTGAATTTATAGAAGGAATTGTATCTTGAGGAGAAATAGTTTCAATAGAAGAATCTATTTCCAAATCTATATCATCAGCATAAACAATTCCAGAAAGAAGAAATACCCAAATTAAAAATAAAATAAATAGTTTGTTTAGTTTGTTAGTTTTCAATTTAAAAACCTCCAATAAAGAATATGAAAAAAAAATAAACTTAGAACATCAAAAGGGTTGAAAAATAAAATAATTCGTGGTAATATTATAAAAGTTAAAAACTGAAAGGAATTGATAAAAGAATGAGCATTTTTAATAAAATATTTAAGAGCTATAGTGAAAAAGAAGTAAAGAGAATTATGCCAATAGTTGACAAAATAAATTCATTAGAAGATGAAATATCAAAATTAACAGACGAAGAACTAAAAAATAAAACAAATGAATTTAAAGAACAATTAGATAATGGAAAAACATTAGATGATATATTACCAGAAGCCTTTGCAGTAGTAAGAGAAGCATCAAAAAGAGTATTAGGAATGAGACATTTTGATGTACAATTAATAGGTGGTATTATTTTACATCAAGGTAGAATTGCTGAAATGAAAACAGGTGAAGGAAAAACACTTGTTGCAACATTACCAGTATATTTAAATGCACTAACAGGAAGAGGAGTTCATGTAATAACAGTAAATGATTATTTAGCTAAAAGAGATAGTGAATGGATGGGAAAACTATATAAATTCATGGGACTATCTGTTGGATTAGTTATTGCAGGAATGGATCCAAAAGCAAAACAAAAAGCTTATGCTTGTGATATTACATATGGTACAAATAATGAATTCGGATTTGATTATCTAAGAGATAACATGGTTATATATAAAGAACAATTAGTTCAAAGAGATTTAGCATATGCTATCGTAGATGAGATTGATAGTATATTAATAGATGAAGCAAGAACACCACTTATCATTTCTGGAAGAGCAAATCAATCATCAGATTTATATAAAAAAGCAAATGATTTTGTAAAAAGATTAACACCAAAAATAATTGTAGAAGAAGATGTAAAAGATGAAGCACAAGCAGAAGATAATGAAAATTATGATTATATAGTTGATTTGAAAGCAAAATCTGCATCATTAACACAAAAGGGAATTAAGAAAGCAGAAGAAACATTCCATTTAGAGAACTTTAATGATATAGAAAATTCAACACTTGTTCACCATGTAAATCAAGCATTAAGAGCACATGGAGTAATGAAAAAAGATATTGATTATATCGTAAAAGATGGAGAAGTCTTAATTGTAGATGAATTTACAGGACGTATTATGTATGGAAGAAGATATAATAATGGATTACATCAAGCAATTGAAGCAAAAGAAGGTGTAAAAATTGCAGATGAGTCAAAAACACTTGCAACAATCACATTCCAAAACTATTTTAGAATGTATGATAAATTGTCAGGTATGACAGGTACTGCAATGACAGAAGAGGCAGAGTTTGAAGAAATCTATAATTTGGATGTAATTTCAATTCCAACAAATAAGCCAATGATAAGAAAAGATTTAAATGATGCAATTTATAAAAATGAAAAAGCAAAATTTAATGCAATAGTACAAAGTGTAAAAGAAAGTCATGAAAAAGGACAACCAGTATTAATTGGTACAGTTTCAATAGAAAAATCTGAAAAATTAAGCAACATATTGAAAAAAGAAGGTATTAAGCATGAAGTATTAAACGCAAAATATCATGAAAAAGAAGCCGAAATAATAGCACAAGCAGGAAAATTTGGAGCAGTAACAATTGCAACAAACATGGCAGGACGTGGTACTGATATTATGCTTGGTGGAAATAGTGAATATCTTGCAAAACAAGAAATGAGAAAAAATAAAGTCCCAGAAAACTTAATTGAAGAATCAAATACATATTATGAAACAGATGACCAAGAAATATTAAGAGCTAGAGAAAAATTCAATGAATTAGAAAAGAAATATGATGAAGAAATCAAAGAAGAAAAAGAAAAAGTTCTAGCAGTAGGTGGTCTAAAAATAATAGGAACAGAAAGACATGAATCAAGAAGAATTGATAATCAGTTAAGAGGTCGTAGTGGACGTCAAGGAGACCCAGGAGAGTCAAAATTCTATATAGGATTAGATGATGACTTAATGAAAATCTTTGGTGGAGACATGATTACAAAAGTATATAATGCAGTAGGAATGGATGAAAGTATTCCAATCGAAAACAAAATCATCAGTAATGCAGTAGAATCAGCTCAAAAGAAAGTTGAAGGAAGAAACTTCAGTATCAGAAAGAATGTATTAAAATATGATGATGTAATGAATGCACAAAGAGAAATCATATATAAACAAAGAAGACAAGTTCTTGATGGTGAAAACTTAAAAGATAACATTTTAAATATGATAAAATCTTTAGCAGAAGAAGTTGTAATTTCACAATTTGCAGGTGATAATGATGTAAATCAAGAAGCATTAAATACAAATATAAAAAATATATTTGGTGTAGATATTAGTGATTTCGTAAAGGAAAATGCAAAAGATTCAAACAAAATAATAGAAAAATTACAAGAAGTTGCATTATCAGAATATGACAAGAAAGAAGCAGAAATTGGTTCAGAAGAATTGAGAGAACTAGAAAGAGTTGTAATGCTTAAAGTAGTTGATCAAAAATGGATGGATCATATTGATGCAATGGATGAGTTAAAAGATGGTATTGGTTTAAGAGCTTATGGACAACAAGATCCTGTTGTAAAATATAGAATAGAGGGTATGGATATGTTTGATGAAATGGTATTAGATATCAAACATGATGTTGTTCAAATGATGATGAATCTTCGTAAACAAGATGAAGTAAAACGTGAGGAAACAGCTAAAATAACTGGTGCAGCTTTACAAGCATTAAATAGTTTGGATAATGGTGAAAAAATGAAAGTTGAAGAACACAAACCAGTTGTTAATGATGGTCCTAAAGTTGGACGTAATGATCCATGTCCATGTGGAAGTGGTAAGAAGTATAAGAACTGTTGTGGCAAAAATCAGTAATAGCAATAGTTACAAAAATTCTAATACTTGACATAACTTATATAAATTGTCAATTTGTCAACGATTTGTCAACGAAATTTTTAAAATTTGTTGATACCAAAAAACTAGCATCGTAAAATGCTAGTTTTTTTGCATTATAATGATTTTTATAAAAATATTGAATTTTTAGTATATATATGATACAATACAAATGTTCACAAAAATAAGCGACAGATGGGAACTTATATAGCTTTTTTGGAGGTACAAGTTTAAAAGATAAATTAACAATCGGAACGATAATACTAAATATTATAATCTTGATATGATTATTTCTATAGGATTTAGAGTTAATTCAAAAAAAGCAATTAAGTTTAGAACTTGGGCTAATAAAATAATTAAAGAATATATGATAAAAGGCTTTATCATGGATGATGAAAGATTAAAAGGAAATGGTGGAGATACAATAACTATGTATATATGTAAAATCTGTGGAAAAATCAGAAAAAGTTCAACAACAAGTACACCTAAAATATGTACAGAATGTGCTACAATTACAAATAGATGTGAACAATGTGGAAAATTAAAAAAGTAGATTTGTGATAGGAAAAAAGAAATGTCAATATATAAATCAAAATTAAATGAAGAAAAAATAAAAAAGATATTGCAAGAAGAATATCAAATAAATGTAAATAAAATTGAAAAAATAGAAAAAGGAACAGCTAATATATATAAAATTTTAGGAGAAGATGGGCAAAAGTATATTTTGAAAGAGTTTGATGAAAGCAGAAAAGAAGAGTCTATAGTAAAAGAAATACAAATAATTAACTTTTTAAAGTGCAGAAAAATAAATGTTCCTAAATACATAAAAACAAAATTAAATGAATTTTATGTAAAATATGAAAACGAAATAATAATACTTCAAAAATTTATTGATGGATATACAATTGAGAATAATACAGGTGAGCATGATAAAGTGATAGAAAGTGCAACAATACTTGGAAGAATAATAAAAGAGCTTCAAAAATATAAAAAACTTGATGATGAAAACATAATTGAAAAATGGTTTTCAAAAGAAAGTTTAGAAAATAAAATAATTCAAATGGAAGACTTTAAGAAATCAATAAAAAAAGATAATAAATATAAAGAAGTTTTCTTAAAAGATTTAGAAGATAAAATTGAAATTTCAAAAAAACTAAAAGAACAATTTGATTTTTCAATTATTTCAAAAATGTCAATAATGAATAGTCATGGAGATTATAGTGTTCAACAATTGATATATAATAATGAAAAAGAAACATCAGTAATTGATTTTGAATCTGCTAAGAGATTACCAATAATGTGGGAAATAATAAGATCATATACATATATTGATAAAGATGTAAAAAATGGAGAGATGAATATAGATACATTTGTAGAATATGTTAATGAAATTTCAAAATATGTAGAATTAAATGAATTTGATTTAAAATATTGTGCATATATTTATTTAATACAAATTGTGGGAAGCTTATATGGATATAAGCAATATAATGAAAATTATGAACAAACAGAATTATTAAATTTTGCAATTTTTAGAACTAATTTATGTGGATATTTATATGAACATTTAGATGAAATCAGGACAAGATTAGAAAAAGAAGTTACAGAATATATGAAAAAAGAAAAATTAGATGTTTTAAATGAAAGAGGAGAATTTACAGGAATAATAGAAACAAGAGAAGAGTGTCATAAAAAAGGTTTGTGGCATAGATGTGTATATGCATTTGTTATAGATAAAGATTCAAATATATTACTTCAAAAAAGAAGTGCAAACAAAAAATTATGGCCTAATTTATGGGATGTAACAGTTGGAGGACATGTTGATTCAGGAGAATTTGGTAGACAAGCATTAATAAGAGAATGTAAGGAAGAGCTTGGAATAGATATATGTGATAAAGATATAAAATATTTAGTTGGATCATGTTCAAAAACAACAAAAGGAAAGATTACTAATAATCAATTTAATGAATGTTATTTGATTACAAAAGATATAGATATATCAAAGATTAAATTACAAGAAGAGGAAGTTGCAGAAATAAAATTTTTTACTAAGGATGAAGTATTAGAGAGAATTAATAATAATTATGATGGTCTAACAGATAAAACAGGACCATGGAATTTTTTATTGAAAATATTGGAACAAAGATGAGCAAAAAGATTTAAGGAGAATAGATAGATTTAAGAAGAATTTCTTAAATCTTTTTTAATGTCATTTAATAGTCACTTATAACATTGTATAATAAAACTAGAAAAATAAAAAGAAAGGAGTTCGTATAATGTAGCATTTCATTGTACGAGGAAATTAAATGGAAATATTAAAAGTTGAAAACTTATGTAAGCAATATGGAAAAGGAGAAAATAAAGTAACAGCATTAGATAATGTTTCATTTACAGTAAATAAAGGTGAATTTGTAGCAATAGTAGGAGCATCAGGAAGTGGAAAATCAACACTATTACATTTAATAGGAGGAGTTGATAGACCAACAAGTGGAAAAGTATTTATAGACGGAAAAGATATTTATAAATTTAATGATGATGAACTAGCAATATTTAGAAGAAGACAAGTTGGGTTAATATATCAATTTTATAATTTAATACCAATATTAAATGTAGAAGAAAATATCACATTACCATTAAAATTAGATAACAAAAATATAGATAAACAAAGACTTGATGAATTAATAAAAGTATTAGGATTAGAAGAAAGAAGAACACATTTACCAAATGAATTATCAGGAGGTCAACAACAAAGAACATCAATAGGAAGAGCAATGATAACAAATCCAGCAATTATATTAGCAGATGAGCCAACAGGAAATTTGGATTCTAAAGCAAGTGATGAAATTGTAACATTATTAAAAAAATCAAATAAAGATTATAAACAAACAATAATAATGATAACACACAATCTAGAAATAGCAAAAGTTGCAGATAGAATTATAAAAATTGAAGATGGAAAAATTGTTGAGGAGGTGTAATAAATGAACATTCTTACAAGTTTATCTATCAGAAATTTAAAATTAAATAAAAAAAGAACAATAAGTACAATAATAGGAATAATATTATCAGTAGCATTAATATGTGCTGTTGCAAGTATGGGAATGAGTTTTCAAGCAACATTAGTAGAAAATGCAAAAAATCAATCAGGATATTGGCATTTGAAGTTAGAAAATGTTAGTGATGAAGAAATAAAAGATATACAAAATAATAGAGATGTAAAAGATATATTTGCAATAAAAATATGTGGATATTCAATTTTACAAGGAAGTCAAAATGAGTATAAACCTTATGCAAGATTAATTTCTATGAATGAAAGTTCATTTAAGGATTTGCATTTTGAATTAATAGAAGGTAGATTTCCAGTTAATAATAATGAAGTAGTAATTAGTAAAACGATAATGGCAAATGGAAAAGTAGAATACAAAATAGGAGACACAATCAATTTAAATGTTGGAACAAGAGGTATAAAACCAGGAGTTAATGAAAAAGAATATGATAATATATATGATGCAGAAGAGATAATAAATGCAACAAATTATTCATTTAAAATAGTAGGAATCATAGAAAGACCAGATACAAGTTTTGAAAAATATTCAGAGCCAGGATATACTGTAATTACAACAGGAATAAGTACAGGAAGATCTGATTTATATATAAGTTTAAAATCACCAAAAAATTATAAAGAGACAATACCTCAAATACTAGGAATTCAAAGTTATGAAAGTTTGTCAAAAAATGATACTGATACCAAATATGATTATACTTTAAATAAAGAATTATTAAGATGGGAAGCATTTGCATTTTCAGATTCAACAGTTACTATGTTATATTCAGTAATTGGAGTAGTAATAGTAATAATATTATTTACAAGTATATTTTGTATAAGAAATTCATTTGCAATATCAATAACAGAAAAAATAAAAATGTATTCAATGCTTGCAAGTGTTGGAGCAACCAAAAGACAAATAAGAAAAAATGTAATACAAGAAGGATTAATATTAGGATTAATAGGAATACCTTTAGGAATACTATCAGGATTTTTTGCAGTATTTGTATTAATACAAATAGTAAATTCACTTTTAGGTGATTATTTATTACAACATGTTGATGGATTAGTATTTAAAATATCAATATTACCAATTATTTTATCAGCAATGTTAGGATTTGTAACAATATATTTATCATCAATAGCATCTGCTATAAAAGCAAGTAGAGTAAGCCCAATAGAAGGATTAAGAGGCTCTAAAGATATAAAACTAAATTCAAAGAAATTAAAAGTACCAAAGATTATATCAAAATTATTTAAAACTGGTGGAGAATTAGCATATAAAAACTTAAAGAGAAGTAAGAAAAAATATAGAACAACAATTATATCAATTGCAGTAAGCATATTTGTATTTATCACAATGAACTCATTTATAGTAAATATGTTTCAAGAATCACAAAATTATTATAAAGATTATGATTATAATATACAATTAAATGTTGGAAAAGTATCAAATGAAGAAATAGATAGAATAATTTCATTAGATAATATAAAAAAATATTCAATATTATATAGTTCAAATAATGGAGTTATAAAAATAAAAGATATTAATAAAATCAATTTAGATTTAGGTACAAGTACATTGTCAGAAGAAGGATATTATGATGAAGAAAATGAAAAATTCATAGAGACAGGGGAAAAATATTCAGCATTACAAATTATTGCATTAGATAGTGATTCATTTAAAAGATATGTAAGTAAAATTGGTGCTAAATATGATAAAGTAAAAGATAAAGGAATATTATGTGACGAAGTAAGTTGGATAGAAGATGGGCAAGTAAAAAATGGAAGAAAATATAAATATAATGTTGGAGATATAATAGAAGGAAAAGATTATAATGAACAACAACATTCAGTACAAATTGGTGCAATTTCAACCATTAAACCAGATGGAATTGATAGAAGCTATTATGAAGGTGGATATTTAATTTTAGATATATCACAATTAGAAAATGAGGAAAAGTCAGTATATACAGTAACAATACAATCAAATAATCCAGATCAATTAGAAAAAGATATAGATGCTTTACATTTAGATATTAATGTTTATAATATTTCTGCATCAGTAAAAGAAGAAAATGCAATGGTATTAGTAATAAAAATATTTTTATATGGATTTATCACAGTAATAACATTAATAGGAATTACAAATATTTTTAACACAATTACATCAAATATGGAATTAAGACAAAAAGAATTTGCAATGTTAAAATCAATAGGAATGACATCAAAAGAATTTGATAGGATGATAAATTTAGAAACTATATTTTATGGAACTAAAGCATGGATTATAGGAACAATTATGGGATTACTTGGAACATTTGCAATATATAAAGCATTTTCAGTAAAATTTCAAAAAGGTATGTATATACCTACAAATGCAATTTTAATTTCTGCAGTTTTTGTATTTATATTTATATTTATTATTATGAGATATTCAATTTATAAAATTAATAAACAAAATACAATTGAAACTATTAGAAATGAAAATGTATAAAAAGGGGGCTTACAAAGTCCTCTTTTTATGATAAAATATATATGGAGTGAGAATATATGAAAATATTATTAGTAGAGGATAATGAGATATTAGCTAAAGGATTAATATACTCTTTAGAACAAAAGAAATATCAAGTAATACACACATTAAATGTAGAAAATACACTTAAAATATTAAAAACAGAAAAAATAGATTTAGCAATATTAGATGTATCATTACCAGATGGAAATGGATTTGATTTATATAAAAATAATATAAAAGAAAAGAATATATCTTCAATTTTTTTAACAGCAAAAGATGAAGAAGATAATATTGTAAAAGGGTTAGAATTAGGAGCAGAAGATTATATTACAAAACCATTTTCAATAAAAGAACTGATAGCAAGAATAAATAGAATAATATTAAGAAACAAGAAAAACACAATAATACAAGTCCAAAATATAAAATTTGATATGGATAAAATGGTTGTGTATAGGGATAATGAAAATGTAGAACTTACAAACTTAGAGTTGAAAATATTGAATTTATTATTCTTAAATTTAAATAAAGTAGTAAAAAGAAGTGAAATAATAGACAAAATATGGGAATGGACAGGAAATGATGTAAATGATAATACTGTAACAGTATATTTAAAAAGAATAAGAGAAAAAATTAAAACAGATATTATAATTACAATTAAAGGAATTGGATATAGAATTGATAGTGAAGTAGATTAATAAATTGTTAATAACATCTAAGTTTTGAAAAGGAATGAAATAAAATGAAAAACAAAATAGAGTTAAAGAAAATGTGTATTACAAGTTGTATTGTAATTATTATATTTCTAATCACATTTTCGATTTTAATATATAAACAATACAAAACATATACATATAATTTTAATCAAAAAATAGCAGGAATTATAGATAATGTTTTAGAAAAATATCCTGATATAGAAAAAAGAGAAATTGTAGAAATATTAAATAGTAGTGATAAAACTAATAATGAGATATTAAGGGAATATGGCATAGAACTAGATAAAGATTCAGTAATATTAGAAAATAACACAGATTTTCAAAAATTTATTATTATAGATATAAGTACATTGATATTATTTATTTTAATATTATCAATAATATTCTTCAAATATAATCATATTGAAAGTAAAAAGATTAATGAAATAACAAAATATATAGAAGAAATCAATAGAGGAAATTACAAACTAAATATAGAAGAAAACACAGAAGATGAATTGTCAATATTAAAAAATGAATTATATAAAATAACGATAATGTTAAAAGAAGTTGCTGAAAATTCTCAAAAAGATAAAACAACATTAAAAGATTCATTATCAGATATATCACATCAAATAAAGACACCAATTACATCAATTTTAATAATGTTAGACAATATTTTAAGTGATGAAAATATGCCAGAAGATATAAAAAAAGATTTTATTAAAGATATAAAAAGAGAAATAATAAATATAAAATTTTTAGTAGAATCAATTTTGAAATTATCAAAAATAGACAGTAATTCAATAAAATTTATAAAAAAAGAAGTTTTTATAAAAGATATAATAAATGAAGCGGTAAAAAATGTATCAATGTTAAGTGAATTGAAAAATATAGAAATAATAGTTTCAGGAGATGATTCAATAAAAACAATATGTGATTTAAAATGGCAAGTTGAAGCAATAACAAATATATTAAAAAATTGCATAGAACATTCATATGAAAATAAAAAAATTTATATAAATTATAATCAAAATAATATGTATACAGAATTAAAAATTGAAGATAATGGAACAGGAATAGATGCAAAAGATTTACCACACATATTTGAAAGATTTTATAAAGGAAAAAATTCATCAAGTGATAGTGTAGGAATAGGTTTAGCTTTATCAAAATCAATAATAGAAAGTAATAATGGATATATACAAGTGGATTCAGAATTAAATAAAGGAACAACATTTATAATAAAATATTTAAAGTAGCCAAAGCAAATTTGTCAAAACAACTAAATAAGACAAATTATTGTAGCAAGGCTACTTTTTTTGCATATTATGTAATATGACAAATCAAAAATTGATTTAATTATATTAAGAGGAGGAAAAATATGTTTACGCGTAGATATCAAAGATGTTCATGCATGAATAATCAGGCATGGAATACATCTACAAATATGATTGAAGATAAATGCAATAATGACTGTTCTACAAATTGTAGTTATGAACAACAAGAGCCTGTAGACTGTTGTGAATGTGGATTTGATGAAGAATATGAAATGAGTGTATTTCCAGATAATCCAATGTTAGCTCAAAGTTATGTTCCTTGGCAATATATGGATAAAACATTTAGACCAGAAATTGGACTAAAAATGGGAACAATATTTCCAGAATTAGTAAGCCCATATACACCATGTCAATCAATGAGAACAAATGAATTTTTAGAAACAACAAATCAAATTGGGGAGGGCTGTAATAATGGAAGATATATGTAACCAATCACAAGTAACAAGAGAAGAAATGATGGAAAGAATAAAAAGCTTGAATTTTGCAATAACAGAGCTTGGATTATATTTAGACACACATGTTGATGATCAAAAAGCACTTTGTTTACACAGAAAATATTGCAAAGAATATAGAGAATTAACAGATAAATATCAAAAAGTATATGGACCATTAACAATTCAATTTCCATGTAATAAATGGAGATGGATTGAAGAACCATGGCCTTGGGAAAGGGGGAATTTCTAAACTATGTGGACTTATAATAAAGTATTACAATATCCAATAAATATAAAATGTGCAGACCCTCGTCTTGCAAAAGTAATTATTAGCCAATATGGTGGACCAGATGGAGAACTTGCAGCATCTTTAAGATATTTATCACAAAGATTTGGTATGCCAGACCAAAATGCAAAAGCTATTTTAAATGATATTGGAACAGAAGAATTAGCCCAATAAGAGGTCGTTTGAGGGGTGAATTTGTTAATTTTATCGACAAACGCACTCCTAAGGAGCATATTCTTATGCTCCATAAAGAGTGCGTTACAGAATAGAGGCGTTATATCTTTTTTAGAGGTATAACTACTCTATTTTTTATATTTAAGGGCACAAAATCGATTTTCGTGCGAGGTGTAAATAAATGGATATAAGTGATAAATAAGGAGAGTGGGAAGATGTTTATATAGAATTGAAAGTTATTAAATTATAAACAATAAATAGAAATGGAGGAATTTAAATTGAAATATAAAAGATATTTTTTAACAAGTGAAAGTGTAACAGAAGGACATCCAGACAAAGTAGCTGACTTAATATCAGATACAATATTGGATGAATGTTTAAGACAAGATAAAGAATCAAGAGTAGCAGTAGAAACAATGATTACAGGTAACAAAGTGATTGTAGCAGGAGAAATTACAACAAATGCAAAAATAAATATAGAAAGAATAGTAAGGGCAACTTTGAAAAAAAGTTGGATATGATGATGAAAAGACAACGATGGATTATAAAAGTTGTGAAGTAGAACAATACATAAAACAACAAAGTAATGATATTGCAATTGGAGTTAACAATGGAGGAGCAGGAGATCAAGGAATTATGTTTGGTTTTGCTTGTGATGAAACACGAGAGTATATGCCATATCCAATTTATCTTGCACACAAAATTACAAAGCAATTAGCAAAAGTTAGAAAGAATGGAGAAATGGATTATCTAAAAACTGATTGAAAAGCTCAAGTAACAATAGAATATGTTGATGATTTTCCAATTAGAATAGATAGTATTTTAATTTCTACTCAGCATTTAGAAAATGCAGATATACCAACTATGCAAAAAGATTTAATAGATAAAGTAATTTTACAAGTAGTTGATCCTGATATGATAGACCCAGAAACTAAGTTTTTCATTAATCCTACTGGAAGATTTGTTATTGGTGGGGCAATTGGTGATACAGGATTAACAGGCAGAAAAATTATGTGTGATACTTATGGAGGAATAGCAAGACATGGTGGTGGTGCTTTTTCAGGAAAAGATCCAAGTAAAGTTGATAGAAGTGCAAGTTATATGGCAAGACATATAGCAAAAAATGTTGTTGCAAATGGAATGGCAAGAAAATGTGAAATACAATTGAGTTATGGTATAGGGATGAAACAGCCTATATCTTTATATATTGAATGTTTTGGAACAAATAGAATGCCAGAACATATTATTATAAAAGCTATAAAGGACAGATTTGATTTGACACCTGAAGGAATTATAGAATATTTGAATTTAAAAGAGCCTATTTATTCTAAGACAACAAATTATGGTCATTTTGGAAGAAAAGGATTTTCTTGGGAGAATATTGTTCAGATATGAAGGATTATAAAGGAAAAAGATTTGGTAGATTAACTGTTATAGAATTTGATAAAAGAACTAAAAATATTAGTAAAAAAGGAAAGGTATATTATAGTTACTATTGGAAATGTAAATGCGATTGTGGTAATGAAAAATCGGTTTTATTAAGTAATCTTATAAAAGGAATTTCAAAAAGTTGTGGGTGCTTGGAAAAAGAGTTGAGAGAAGAAAGAAACAAGAAGAGATTAGAAAATAATTTTGAAAATTTAACAGGAAAAAAATTCGGAAAACTAACAGCTATAAAAATGATAAGAAAGCTAGATTCACAAGGACAGACAAGAGAATTTTGGGAATGTAAATGTGATTGTGGTAATTGAGAAATTGAAATACCTAAAACTTTACATATTGCATATTCTTCATAATCACGAAGGAATAATGTATTGTTTTCAATTCTGGAAATATCAGAATTATAAAGAGTAACACCTAAAAGGGCAACCTTATTTGCAAGATCTCTTTGAGAAAGACCTTGAAGTTCTCTGTATTTCTTTATGGTTTTACCAACTATGTTTTGATAGCCGTTAAAGTTCTTTGTTCTCATTATTATATTATTACCTTTCATATAAATTAAATACTAAATAATAATATAATATTTTTTTACTCTTAGTGTTGTGTACCAGTTAGCAGATAGAGAAAGGATGAAAAAAATGGAAGAAAAAGAAATAGAACGATTTGATAGTACTATTAATATAGGTAAAGCGAATATTATAATTGTTGATGATGAAGTTAGAACTTGTGAACAAATAGAGAGTATGTTAAAAGGATATAGTTATATAAATATAATAGGTATTGCTAATACAGATGAAGAAGAAATAAAACTTATTGAAGAATTAAAGCCAGATGTAGTTGTTACAGACTTAATGAGAAATCACGAATTTACTGGATTAGATATAATAAAAGAATATGCAGAAAAAGAAATAAGTCCAAAGTTCGTAGTAGTATCATTTTCTCCAAATTATAGCTTGTGTTATAGATATAAAAACATCACAAATTGTATTCATAAATTTCCTGAAATTAATGGATCTGAACTTGCATATAAAATTCTTTGTGCAAAAAGAATTATTTGGAAAGAAGAACAAGATAGATTAATATTAAAAGAAGAAAGACAGCATTTTCTGGAAAGAGTTACAAAAATCATAGTATGAATAATTATAATAATAAATATTTAAATAATATACAATTTTTTACAAAGTATTTATGTTTTTTTATATTTTTTATGTTATAATACTAAAGAATATAAAAAAGTAAAAAGATAAAATATTTTGAAATCTGTTTTTTATCTTAGAAATAATAGATAAAAATAAGAGATTGGTATTTATAATGCATAATAATAAAATGTATATTATAAAGAAAAAAATGGAGTAAAATATGCAATTTTCAAAGAATGATATTAATTTATTTTATGAAGCTGGAATAAATGTGGAAAACAAAAATTATTCAAAAGATGAAGTAGAAAAATTAAAAAGTAAGGTGACAGATTTTGTTGTGAGCCAGAGTATCAAAGATATTGATACATATAGGAAGAAGTTTAATAGTTTATTATAGAGATATGGAATAATAAATGTTAAAGGATGATATAAAAATTTTGAAAAATTAATGATAAATAAGAAGTATAATTTGAACAAATAGATAAGGAAAAAATATGCAAAAAGAATAAAAATTTCCATTTTTTCAAATTTTTTCTAGTTTTCTATTGATATTAGAATCTATATTGTGCTATATTAATATGCGTATGGTCTGCCATACGCATAACGATAGTGAGTTTGATTTGTTTACTTAAATTGGAGGTAATCAAATGAAAAGCAAAATGATTAAGCGGATTAGTACGTTTATGCTTACGTGCATTGTCGGGCTTGGCGTTTCGGTTGCAGCATTTGCAGCAACTCCTGCCAACCTGCCTGATGCAGCAGAACAGACGAAGTCTGAGGTTGTTATGGTTCAGCCGTATAGTGATCAGGTTGTGCCGTCTGCCAACAGCGTTGTCACTGGTTCTGTTTCGGCATTGAGTAACAAGACCTTTACCGTCCACCTCAACAGCTATGTTGGTTTTTCTAAAACCTTTAGAGTCACATCTCAGTCCCCTTCTTCTGGTGGTGGAATTGATGTTGTGGTTTACAAAGGCAGCAAGCTGGTTTCTGATGGAAACTGGTGGATGGGCGTTAATGACACTGGCGATTGGAAGCTCACTCTTCCGTCGTCTGGTGATTACACGGTGAAGATTATCAACAATTCTTCTGACACCGTGTATGTTACTATGCAGTGGTTGTAATTCTTTCAATCACGTTTACGTTCGGATGTAACTGACATTTTGGACTCACTATCGGTAGGAGTATATTGCATAATATACTCCTATTTTTTTATAATAAAATATGTAGAAAAGGAAAAAATATGTTGAATTTAATAAAAAATGAATTAATAAAAATATTTAAAAGAAAAGATATTTACATATTACTAATTATTCGGACTATTGATTATCACATCATACAATATATTTCAAAAAGTAACTTTTCAAGAAACAGATATTAGTAATCAATATCAAAGAGCATATAATGCAGATAAATATTATTTAGAGAGTAATAATCAAACAATAAAAAAAGATGATTATGAAAAAGTTATAGAAAGAATAAACTTAGAAAAGTATGCTATTGATAACAATATAAAGTATAATATTTTGTTAAATTCTCAAAATAAAAATGCAATTATACCACAAGATGCTAGAATATTGTTAATGAAAGTTTTTGACAATTTTGAAATTTTGATTATTTTTTTAATTATATATCTATCATGCACTACTATTTCAGAAGAATATTATACTGGAACTATAAAAAATGTATTAACAAAACCATATACAAGAATTAAGATTTTATGTTCAAAAATATTAATAAATTTTAGTATTATTGCAATAGCAGTATGTATTTTAGTACTATTTCAGTATTTGATTGGTGGAATATTGTTTGGATTTGAAAGTTATTCATTAGAGGCAATAAGATATAATAGTTTTTCTCAAAACATTGAAACTATAAATTTGGATCAGTATATATATGTAATTATTTTAACTAAAATATTAATGTATGTAATTTTTAGTAGTTTTAGCTTATTATTTGGAATTATAACTAACAATATGGCTTTAAATGTGTTAATATCACTTGGAATATATTTTTTATCAGCATTTAGAAATTTTACAAATGATATTTCTAAATATATATTTATCTATAATTGGGATATAAGTAAATATTTATTTGGAAGTAGGCTATTATTGAACAAAGCTATAATTATTTCTAGTATGAGCTTATTAATAATAATTTTTATGGTTACAATTATATTTAAAAATAAAGATGTAAAAAATATGTAATGAAAGGAAACTTTTAATGGAAATACTAAAATGTACAAAATTAAAAAAGCAAATAAAATCAAAAATACTTGTTGATGATATCTCTTTTTCAATAAATAAAGGAGATGTAGTAGGTTTCATTGGACCTAATGGAGCTGGAAAATCTACAATAATAAAATTAATATTAGGATTAATGAAATTATCTTCAGGAAATGTAGAAATAAATGGGTATGACATTGAAAAAAATTTTGTGAAGGCAATAGAGAAGGTAGGAGCAATTGTTGAAAATCCAGATTTGTATATGTATTTATCTGGCTATGACAATTTAAAAATTACAGCTAATTATTATAAAAATATTTCCCAAAATAGAATTGAAGATGTTATTAAAATTATAGGATTAGAAAAACAAATAAAAGATAAAGTTTCAACATATTCATTAGGGATGAAACAAAGATTAGCAATAGGAGAAGCAATTATAAATCAACCAGAATTATTAATTTTAGATGAACCAACAAATGGATTAGATATTGAAGGAATAATTGAAATGAGAAATTTAATAAAAAAACTTTCTCAACAAGGAATGGCAATATTAATATCAAGTCATAATTTAACTGAAATTGATAATTTGTGTAATAGAATTATTGCAATAAAAGATGGTAAAATAGTTACAAATGATACCATTGAAAATTTTAAGAAAGATGTAAAAAATAATGTTTCTTATGAATTAAAATTAAATAGCTTAGATAAAATAGAAAAATTTATTTTTGATTATAAATTTGAACTTCTAAAAGATAATATAATAAAAGTATATATTTCAAAAGAAAATATTTCAAATCTAATAAAAAAACTTATAGAAAATGGATATCAAATTTATTCAGTTCAAGAAGTGAAAATATCATCAGAAGAAGCCTTTTTGAAAAAAGTAGGTGACAAAAAAGATGATTAAGTTAATAAAAAATGAATTAATGAAAATATTTAAAAGAAAAACTATATATTTTTTACTTATTTTATCAATGATTGCAGTAATTATTTACAATTATATAAACCCAGATCAAAATATTCCTATAAGTGAGGGAACGAATGATCATCCACTTATAAGTGATACACAGATAGAAAAACAAAAAGATGATTCTGAAAGATATATTAATTCAATGGCATATAATGAGTTTGCAAGATTATATAATAATAATTTTACAAAAGATTCATGGCAAAGATTAGCCTTAAATAAAGAAAGAAATGGATATTCATATGAAAAAATATATGATCAAGATATAATGTTATATTTGAAGAATATTGTAGATTATGAATATAACTCAAATACACCGATAACTAATGAATTATATGGCAATGCTATAAATAAATATAATGAATATGTAGAAGCATTGAAATCAAATGATTGGAAAAAATTTGTTAATTTAAAAATAAAGAATTTACAAGAATTAAAAAGTACACAAGATTTTTCAGAAGAAAGTATTAAAGAAATTGATTTTGAAATAGAGTGGTATAATTTAAGATTAAATAATAATATTAAATTTAATAGTGATATAATGAATCAATATTTAGATGAGTATAGAGAAACTTATTATTTAATTATATACAAGGAATCATATGTAGATAAAAATTCGCAATCAGATATTTATGAATTAAATGAATGCAGAACACGACTAGAATTATGTAAATATGCTGTTGAAAACAAAATAAATTACGACATTTCAAATGAAGTGGGAGTTATTTTGAATAATAAAATAGATGCTCGAATTTCTTTTATTAGAACTTTTAAACATTTTAATTTAATAATAATTATTATTACAATATATATATCATCTACTATAATAACAGAGGAAATATCAAAAAGGACAATAAAGAATGTTTTGATAAAACCTCATAAAAGATTAGATATTATTATTGCAAAGATGATTGCTTGTATAGTTACAATTATAATTTCAATGTTATTTATTGGAATAGTCCAATTTTTTGTTGGAGGAATTATTTTTGGATTTGATAGTTATTCTAACCAATACATAGGTTATAATATTAATAGTCAGAAAATATTTAGTATAAGTTTATTAACTTATTTTATAATAAATGGAATATTAAAGATTCCAGAATATTTAATAATTAGTTTGTTTTGTATTTTGATTGGAATATCTAATAAAAATATAACAATGTCTATGATTATAACATTAATTATTTGTTTATTTTGTAATACTATTTTAGTGGAATGGTCTAAAGTTGATGCTTTGGCTAGTATCACTAGATTCTTTATAACAAATAATTGGGATTTTAGTATATATTTATTTGGAAATATATCCAATATTAATGGAATAAATTTATGGTATTCTGTAATTATATATATTATTTATTTTGTTCTTCTTTTAAAGATGAGTATTGGAAAATTTAAAAAATTAGAAAATTGATTTTAATACGGAGCTATTATTATTAATAGCTCCATAAAGGTATAATGTATAAATTACATTAAATAAAGATTATATTTATACATTTTGTTTTAGAGCTACTTTTTTGGGAGTAAACTATGAATTAAATGTTGATCAAAATAATATAGCTGTTATTGAAGAAAATTTACAAAAAGATAATATAAAGATTGAAAAATCGAAGGATATAAGAAAAATTGAAATTAGTGGTGCAGGGTTAAATGATTATTCAGTTCTTTCTTTACATTATGATGATAATTCAATTAAATCTACTAATTTATATTTAAATGAAAAATCTTATTACATATATCAATATTTAAGCAAACATCATAAATTCAATTATAATGATATGGTTGAAATTTCTATATTTATAAGTTTGACGACAATAGTTTTTACTATATATGCTGGAAGAAAAAAACTGGTAGACAATAAAAAATAGTAACTTATTAGAAAACAATAGTTAGAAGGAGAAGAGTTTATGAAAAAGAAAATTAAATTAACAATAGCATTTTTAGTTAGTTTATTACCAATGTTATTAAATCAATATGGAGGAAAGAAAGGTGTACAGGAGATTAGTGGATTGATTAACTTGCTTAACCCAATTGGAATTATATCTGTACTATTATTTATTATTGGGGTATGGGGATTATTTAAAAATAAAAAGACAAATAAAATATTAGGTGCATTAGGAACAATTGGGATTGTAATTTCAGAAATATATCAATTTTTTACCTGGCACATAATGAATATAACTGGAAAAATGAGTATTCATAATAGTATAGAATTTGCTTTTCCTGAATTCTATATTGGATTAGTAATCTCTTTAATTATGATGCTTTACTATTTTTCTATTGATAAGATAGAAAAAGAACAATAATTTACAAATTTTTATGAATAAATATTATAAGAAAAATATTAACTACTAAAATTCTTTAAAAAAGATATGGATATAAAAATACCAATAAATTGTAGGAGGAGTTATGAGATGAAAACAAAGAAAATAATATGTGTATTAATACTTATAGTAGTAAGCATTTTATTTGTTTTTACATTATTTGATTTTTTTCGAAGTTTATTTGTATCAAACTTTGAAATAGTTGTAAATAATAAAAATAGAGCAGAAATAAATGAAATGATTGAAAATTTCTGCGATGATCCAAATAAAATTAATAGAATTAGATTTGAGGTTGAACTAGGAGACGGAGAATTACGATTATATAACTATTTTCATTTAGAGAAAAAAGCAATTGCTTCTCAGTCCGATAGGATAATGGATTATATGTGTGAAAATGGAACATCAGTTAAAGGAATATGTTTATTTCAAATGTTGATTGAAACAATAATATTTTTGTATGTAAAATCAATCTTGGATTCTGAAACTGAACAATAAACTACAATATAAAAAGAGAAGAATTGATGAATCTTCTTCTCTTTTTATATTCATTATTCCAAGTTATTGTTTGTTTCCTATTAAATTTGGCAACATTTCAATCAAGAAAAATGAAAAATATAAAAATAAATATTTGTATAAATATAGGATGTGAAAATTTTATTTATACAATATTTATGATAAGAGCTACTTTTTGGGAGAGTAGTTCTCTTTTTTTCTAACAGCATATCTTAATTTTTTTCAAATGTCTAATACATAAGTCAATAAAATATTTTAAGCTAATCGTTCTACCATCATAATCTTCAAAAACTTCATAAATTATTTTAGAATCAATATAATCAAGCATATTTCCTAATGACCTGTCCATATTTGTTCGAACAGCATTAGCATTATCAATGCTATTTTTTTCAGCAACTTTTTGTACAAGACTATTCATATCAAGTAGTAATTTTGAATTATCATAAGCTAATAAAATTGCGTCTTTTATGTATTTACTACCTTTAAAATAATTTGTAAAACCAAGTTTCCACAAAATATCATCTACTTGTTTTTCGATGCCAAGACACTTTTTTAATGAATTAGATACAATGCTAATAGTATCTAGTAATTGAAGATTTGTAGAATTTTTTCTGATGAAAGAAAAGCCTTTTTCATATTTAATATTGGATATGCTATTAGAATCGATTACCAAAATAATGATATTCGTCTTTCTAGCATCTAATTTCTTGATTGCGTTAGTCAATACATTTGTACAAAATGCAATTGATGTAATAGAGTCCAATATTATTAGTTGATCTTTTGCTTTGTTATGAAAAATTATTTGCTCTAATTTTTCATATGGTACTTTTATTAGTTCAATATTTAGTTCATTTTGCAAAAAAGCATTAGATAAGCTGTTATATAGAATATCATTATCATTAGTAACGGCTACTTTAACCATAACCAGACCCTCCTAATAATGAATATTCATACAAATTTTACCATATTTAAAGACGATTAACCATTGGCTGTATAACTGCAAAATAGACTAAAATGTTTATTTTTGTATATTTATGTGTATTTGTGTAGATTTTATGACAACCAAGAAAAAGCATAGTATCATTCTTCTAGGACAAAAGTCTGTAAAGTTAAGGAAAGTGTATTAAAAACACAATAGATAAATTTTAGGAAACAAAAGAAATTGTGAATAATATATTGGCTTAATTTTGCAGACTTTTATAATATAGGGGGTTTTGAAAATGAGTGGATAAGAAATAAAATAGAAAGATATAATTTTTTTGTAAGTTAATAGCTTTCTTTGATTTTCAGGCATTTGTCCAATCTAAAAAGATTGGAGAATGATAAATGGAAAGAAAAGACTATTTAGTAGAAGAATTATCAAAGGAGGAAAAATTATATTTAAAAAGAATTGTTATGACAGCAAAAAACAAATATTTTGAAAGAAATTATAATTACATTAACAATACATCTGTGTTTGTTGATGGTATTGTTTCTGCTGGGGAAGAATCTGTATTAGATGCTGTTTTAGAAAAATGCCAAGAAGAAGTAAAATCAGCAAGAGAGTTTGAAAAAACTCTTTCAAATCCAAGTTTATATAATATTGTAAAAGCACTATCTTTACGAGAAAAAGAGGTGCTTTTTTATTTATATAAAAAGCAAAAAAACATAAATGAAACGGCTGTTATAATGGGATTAGACAGAAAAACTATAAGAAAATATAGAGATGAAGCTCATAGAAAAATTGCAGAAAAACTAATAAATGGGGGAATGTAAAATGTTTAATAATTTTGATTTATCAGATCAAGAAATTTTAAAAATAATTGAAGATTACAAAAATTTAATAAATAAAAACTCTATGGTAAGTGGTAGATTTGATGAGGATTTACAACAAGAAATAAAACTTTTAATATTTAAAGTTTTGAGTAAAAATAGAAAAAAATAAAAAAGTTTTGAAAAATTCCCCATCATGAAAATTTTTCGTGTTCCTAATAAGTAAATAAATAAAAAAGGAGGAAACTTATATGGACATGAAAGATGAAAACAAGGAAAAAGTCGATATAGAACTTATAACTGCTTATGCACAAATGGCTTTCTTCACATTGCAAAATAGTGGGACAGAAATTACACCCAAAGCAATAAAATCTGAAATAAAAATGTTCTATGGAAAATTTGGAAACAAAGAGGTAAAGCGACTTGCTAATATTATTATGAAAGAAAAGAGGGAGAATAAATAAGATGATAAAGTACATTATTTTTTCTATGATCTCTTTTCTGCTTGGTATATTTGCAGGACAGATTATAGAACTTATAGAACAGAAGAAAAGATATAAAAAAGTCAAACCATTAAGTAAGCAGGATTTTGGACAAGCAATGAAAGATTTAGAAATTAAATAGAGTTTTTTATACTCTATTAGTTTCTTCATGTAAAAAAATTGTTAGCAAAAAATCCACCAAATAGGAGTATGTATGGAGAAACAAGAGAAGATAAAAGAATTATATTTTGAATGTAAATATAATCAAAAAGAAATTTCAGCAATATTAGGAATTTCAAATAAATATGTTAGCAAAGTTTTGCTAAAAGATAGTAGATATAAAGAAGAAAAAGAAAAGAGAAAGCTATTATCACAAAGTAGGCATAGACAGAAAACAATTGACTATATAAAAAATAAAAGAAAATCAAATATAAATGTAGAATATGAAAAATTAAAACAAATGCATATACAGGCAAGTAGAGAATTATCTGGAAGAAAAACTATTAGTAATCGAGCATTTAGAAATTGGAATTCTTCTATTTATAAATATAATGATAAGACAAAATCATATCATTTGAAGAAAGGAATTGTAACTGGTTTTGATGTGCCTAAAAAAATAAACTGGAAAAGTTATTAATATAAATCAACTTTTGATATTTCATGCATACATATTAAAAAAGAGGTGTATGTATGGTTGTGGATGAATATAAAAGCGATGCAACAATAATTAGGTTTGATGATAAATATATTGGTACAAAAGAAGAAAACAAGGAAATATTAGATATCTTGTTGAGCCTTACTATAAAAAAAATTTCAGAATATTCCTGAATGATTTGTAATTTTATTTGACCTATGTTAAACTCACAACGGTTAGATAAAATTAACAAAGGAAGGAGGTATTTTGGAAGGATTAATATATAATAGTTATTCAAATGAAATAAATGTTTATGGAGAGTATGCAATATATTTAAGAAAATCAAGAGCAGACATGGAGGCAGAATTAAAAGGCGAAGGAGAAACTCTCGCACGACATGAACATATATTATTAGATTTAGCAAATTCAAAAAATTTAAAAATAGGAAAAATATATAGAGAAATTGTAAGTGGTGAGACAATTGAAGCAAGACCCGAAATGAAAAAATTATTGACAGATGTAAAAATGGGAAAATGGAAAGGTGTATTAGTTGTTGAAGTAGAGAGATTAGCTCGTGGTGAAACTATGGATCAAGGTATAGTTGCTCAAGCTTTTAAAATATCTGAAACAAAAATAATTACACCAATGAAGATTTATGATCCAAATAATGAGTTTGATGAAGAATACTTTGAATTTGGATTATTCATGTCAAGACGAGAATATAAAGTAATAAATAGAAGATTACAGCGTGGAAGACTAATGTCAGTAAATGAAGGAAAATATGTTGGAAGTGTAGCACCATTTGGATATGATAGAGTTAAAATAAAAGGAGACAAAGGATATACATTAAAAAAGAATCAAGAAGCAAATACTGTTAAAATAATGTATGATTTATATGCTTATGATGATTTATCTCTAAATGAAATAACTGCAAAATTAAATGAAATGGGATTGAAACCAAGAAAAAGTGAAGAATGGTCAGTTTCAACTGTAAAGGATATATTAGCAAATCCAGTATATATTGGGAAAATAAAATGGAATGCGAGAAAAGAAGTAAAAGTTTATAAACATGAAAAATTAGTAAAAACTAGACCTAGAAATAGTGATTACATACTTGTAGACGGATTGCATAAAGCAATTATCGATGAAAAAACATGGAAAATAGTTTATGCTAAAAGAAGTTTGAATTCTGCTCCAGTAGTACATAATAATGTAGTACAAAATCCATTATGTGGTTTGGTTATTTGTGCTAAATGTGGCAAGAAGATGAAAAGAAGATCATATAGTAAATTTAGTAAAGAGCCAACTTTGTATTGTTCAAATCCGAATTGTGATAATATAGGCTCAAAATTCCATTTCGTAGAAGAAAAAGTTTTAGATGGTTTAAAAAAATGGTTAGAACAATATAAATTTGATTACCAAGAACATTTACAAAAAATAAATCATAATAAGATTGAATCAATAGAAGAAACAATATTATCTTTGGAGGCAGAAGCTAAAAAAGAAAATGACAAATTATTAAGTATATTTAACTTTTTAGAAGATGGAACTTATACGAAAGAAATGTTTAAGGCAAGAAGTGATGCTGTATCACAAAATGTTGCTAGAATAAATAGTTCAATTGAAGAATATAAGGTTAAATTAGCACAAGAAAAAATAGTTGATAAGGAAAAAGAGGTTTTAGTACCAAAGATTGAAAATCTTCTTGATGTGTATGACTTATTACAAACACCAGAAGAAAAAAACTATTTGTTGAAAACAGTTATTACACAAGTTACTTATTTGAAAACAGAAAAGTCTATAAGGAAGGATTCTGATCCAACAAATTTTACAATAAATTTATATCCTAAAATAAATAAGGTGGTATAAATACAAAATTAAAAACATATTAGAGGAACTGAAAGAAATTTAGAAAAGAAGATTAAAAAAATGCAGTAATATCAATGATTACAAGTAATTTTTTTTTAAGCTTCAAACGACCTCATATAGGAGCAGTCGAATTAGCACATTTAGAAATGGTAGGAACTATAGTTCATCAATTAACAAAAAATGCATCAATTGAAGAAATAGAAGCAGCAGGATTAGGAGCATATTATACAGATCATGGTGTAGATATATATCCACAATCTGCAGCAGGTGTACCATTTGATGCAACATGTTTAGCATGTAAAGGTGATGTAATTGCAAACTTACAAGAAGACTTAGCTGCTGAGCAAAAGGCAAGAGCAACATATGAAAAATTAATAGATTTATGTAGAGATAATCCAGATGTAATAGATCCATTAAGATTTTTAAGAGAAAGAGAAATTGTTCACTTCCAAAGATTTGGTGAAGCTTTAAGAATTGTTCAAGATAAGCTTTCAAATAAGAAATTTTGTATGAATGATATGAATAATATAATGCAATTAAATAATAATTGTGGAAGATAATATAATATGCCAAGTTATTTTAGATAGCTTGGCATATTTGTTAATGTTCAAAATATATCTAATAAATGTTGAATAATGTCTAATAATGTGTTAAAATGAACTCAATGTGAAGAGTAAATACTCTAGCAATAAAAATTAATTTTAAAGGAAGTCCAAAATGGAATTTAAAGAACAATTAAAAAAATATCAAACAATTATAAATACAGAATTAGAAAAATATTTAAGAAAAGAAGAATGTCCTGAAAAAATATTAAATGAATCAGTAAGTTATAGTTTGATGGCAGGTGGAAAAAGACTAAGACCAATATTAGTATTAGATGTATATAAAATGTTTAAAGAAAATTATCAAGAAGCAATGCCATATGCAGTTGCAATTGAAATGATACATAATTTTTCATTAATACATGATGATTTGCCAGAAGTAGATAATGATGATTTTAGACATGGAAAGCCAACAAATCATAAACAATTTAATCACCCAACAGCACTACTTGCAGGAGATTCATTATTTAATCAAGCATATATAGTTATGAGTAAAGACTTAGCAAAATCAGCAACACAAAATAAAATAAGAATATTTGGAGAATTTTCAAATGCGGTAGATAGAATGATTGCAGGAGAATATTTAGATACAGAACTTGAAGGACAACAAATTAGCCATCAAATGCTTCAATATATACATGAAAATAAAACAGGAGAATTATTAAAACTAAGTATAAGAATGGGAGCAATATTAGCAGATGCAAGTGAAAATGATATAGAAAGATTATCAAAATTTGCAGATAAAATTGGTTTAGCATTTCAAATAAAAGATGATATTTTATCTGAAGAAGGTAATCCAGATGTAACTGGAAAACCAGTTGGAAATGATAAAGAACACAATAAATGTACATATGTATCTGTATTTGGAATTGAAGGAGCTAAAAAAGAATTAGAGAAAATAACAAATGAAGCAGTTGAGATATTAGAATATTATGGAGATAAGGCAGAATTTTTGAAACAATTAGCAATTTATATAAAAAACAGAAACAAATAAAATAAGAGGACCCCAAAAAGGGATCCTCTTTTGAAATTAGAACGGATTGTTTGGGTCGATGAAGACTCCACGGTCAAATTGGAACGGATATGTTCTGTTTACAACATAATAAAAAAGATTATTTGTAGTTGGATTGAAAACATATCCATAAACTAAATTGTGTGTTTTTGCAAATTTGGCTACAGAATATTCGTCGTCAGAGTGTAAAATCAAATTTTGACTATGGTTAACCAAATCGGCAATTGAACTGTTTGGAACATTTAAGATATTCATAAATGTTTTAAAATCAATTTCTAATCCGTATTTTTCAACATGGATGATATTTCCATGTTTAGTAATATCAGATAAAATTCTACCAGATTCATTTGCCAAAACAATAAGCGTATTCCAGTTACCTTCAAATGGTAAAAGCTCAGGCTTATCAATTAAAAACCAAAGGAAAAAATGATGACGTACAATACAGAGTTTCATTTTGCCTACCTCCAATTTCAATGTGCAAAATTCGAACTTATTAAGTATAACATTTTTTATAAAAAAAATCAAGATATTATATGAAATCTTAATAACATAAAGAATTTCACAAGATATTCACAATAATAATATAAAATATACAAAAAATGAAAGGATATAGATATGTTACAATTAAAAAATATAACAAAAAACTATTTATCAGGAGATAACGAAGTTCAAGCATTAAAAGGAATAGATATAGAGTTTAGAGAAAATGAATTTGTCTCAATTTTAGGACAAAGCGGATGTGGAAAAACAACATTGTTAAATATAATAGGAGGACTTGATAGATACACATCAGGAGATTTAATTATTAATGGAAAATCAACCAAAGAATTTAAAGATAAAGATTGGGATACATATAGAAATCATTCTGTAGGTTTTGTATTTCAAAGCTATAATTTAATACCACATCAAACAGTACTTGCAAATGTTGAATTAGCACTTACAATATCAGGTGTAGGAAAAGCAGAAAGAAGAAAAAGAGCAATAGAAGCACTACAAAAAGTAGGATTAGGAGATCAAATAAATAAAAAGCCAAATCAAATGTCTGGAGGCCAAATGCAAAGAGTTGCAATAGCAAGAGCATTAGTAAATGATCCAGATATACTACTTGCAGATGAACCAACAGGAGCATTAGATTCAAAAACATCAGTACAAGTAATGGAAATATTAAAAGAAATATCAAAAGATAGATTAATAATAATGGTAACACATAATCCAGAACTTGCTAAAAAATATTCATCAAGAATAGTAAAATTATTAGATGGAAAAATCATAGATGACTCAAATCCTTATAAATCTAGTGAAGAAGATGTGAAGAAAGCTAGAAATAAAAAAGACAAATCTGGAAAAGCATCAATGAAATTCACAACAGCAGTAAGATTAAGTCTAAATAATTTAATGACTAAAAAAGGAAGAACATTTTTAACATCATTTGCAGGGAGCATAGGAATAATAGGAATTGCATTAATATTATCATTATCACATGGAATGCAAAGTTATATAAATAGAGTAGAAGAAGATACACTTTCATCATATCCATTAACAATTCAAGAAGCTAGTATAGATGTAACAAGTATGTTAGAAGCAATGATGGGAAATGGAGAAAAAGAAGAACATAATGATAATAAAATATATTCAAGACCAATAGTAAATAATATATTAGAAACAGTATCAACAAAACTTCAAACAAATAATTTAGAAGAATTTAAAAAATATTTGGAGAGTGGAGATACAAATATAAAAGATTATATAAATGCTATTCAATATGAGTATAATTTAAACTTAAATATATATAAACAAAATGAAGATAAAACATATCAACAAGTAAATCCAAGCAAAGTATTTGACGAACTAGGATTTGGAGAAATGATGGAATCAAGACAAAGTGCATCATCAATGATGTCAGGTTCAATGGCAATGACACAAACTGATGTATGGACTGAAATGTTAGATAATCAAAATTTATTACAATCACAATATGACGTACTTGCAGGAAAATGGCCAACAAAATATAATGAAGTTGTTTTAATAGTTGATGAAAATAATGAAGTCAGTGATTACACATTATATTCTTTAGGAATAAAAGATATCAAAGAACTAAATGAATCAATGGAAAAAATAAAAAATAAAGAAAAAGTTGAAGCTGGTGAATCAGAAAGTTATTCTTATGATGATTTATTAAATTATAAATTTAAAATATTATTAAATACAGACTATTATAAAAAATCTGGAAATGCATGGCAAGATATGTCAAATGATGATGAATATATGAAGAATGTTGTAGATAATGCAAAAGAAATAACAATAGTAGGAATAATAAAAACAAATGAAGAAACAGTCTCATCATCAGGTGCAGGAATGATTGGATATACAAAAGAATTAAAAGAATATGTGATAAATAAAATTAATGAAACAGAAATTGTAAAAGAACAAAAAGAAAGTCCTAATATAAATGTATTTACAGGAATAGAATTTCCAGAAAATCAAAATAGTTCATTTGATTATTCACAATTAACAGATGAACAAAGAATGTATATGTCAACATTGTCAGAAGCAGAATTGGCAGAGCTTATGAAAAATTATGCAGAAAATTCAACAGCAACTTATGATTCAAATTTATCAACACTTGGAGTAGTAGACTTAAATAAGCCATCAACAATAAATATATATCCAAAAGATTTTGAATCAAAAGATATGATTACAACAAGAATTAGTGAATACAATGATAAACAAACAAATGATGGAAAAGAAGAAAATGTTATAACATATACAGATATTGTAGGTGTTATGATGAGTTCTGTTTCAACAATAATTAACGTAATAAGTTATGTATTAATTGCATTTGTTGGTATTTCATTAGTTGTATCATCAATAATGATTGGAATTATAACATATATATCAGTTTTAGAGAGAACAAAAGAAATTGGAATATTAAGAAGTATAGGAGCATCAAAGAAAGATGTTTCAAGAGTATTTAATGCAGAAACACTTATAATAGGATTAGTAGCAGGATTAATAGGAATTATTGTTACAATATTATTAAATATTCCAATAAATATGATAATAAAATCAATAGTTGGAATATCAAATATTTCTAAATTGCCTACAGCAGGAGCAATTATATTAGTTGTAATAAGCGTAGGACTAACAATGATTGCAGGACTAATTCCAGCAAAATTTGCTGCAAAAAGAGATCCTGTTGAAGCATTAAGAACAGAGTAAAGGGAGTAAGAAAAATGAAAGTAGTTGGAACAATGTTTTTTGAAAATGAAAAATTATTAATAGATAAGCCTCGTAAAAGACCAACTTATCAAATGATAGGAGGAAAAGTTGAAGATGGCGAAACAACATTACAAGCAGCAATAAGAGAATGTCATGAAGAGCTTGGTGATGAAGCTATTTTTGATGAAGAAAAATTTGAATTAATAATGGAATTTGATGAAATTGCAACAAGTGATGGAATTACTCCAATACATTTCTATGTATATAAATATAACGGAAAACTTCAAGGAATTTTGAAAACATCAGAAGAAATAGAAAAATTTTTATGGTATGATACTGATATGGATAATAATATATTGTCAAATACATTAAAAAATGAAGTTGTTCCATATTGTAAGAAAAATAATTTAATAAAATAACTTAAAAAGAACTTCAATTTGAAGCTCTTTTTGTATTAATGTTTTAATAAAGGTTAAACTAACAAAAAGGAGAAAAAGTTATGTTTAAACCACAAGCGATATATTATGAAAAAGAAATAGAAAATTATCAATTAGGAAAAGAACTATTAGAAAAATATAAAGAAGTACCCAAAATCCTTATAGAAAATCATAATAATATAGAAGAAATGAGAAAAAAGAATAATAGTGAATTTCCAAAAATAAAACAAAATCTAATAATAGGAACAAGAAAAACACATAAATTTGTAGAAAACCATAAAACATCAGATTATTTAGTACCATATACCTCATCAGGATGTACTGCGATGTGTTTATATTGCTATTTAGTATGTAATTACAATAAATGTGCATATTTAAGATTATTTGTAAATAGAGAGCAAATGCTTGAAAAAATAATAAAAACAGCACAAAAAAATGAAAAAAATTTAACATTTGAAATAGGAAGTAATAGTGATTTAATATTAGAAAATACAATAACAAATAATTTAGTATGGACAATAGAAAATTTTGCATATACATCAAAAGGACAATTAACACTTCCTACAAAATTTGACATGGTAGATCCAATTTTACCATTAAAACATAATGGAAAAGTTACAATAAGAGTAAGTATGAATCCAGAAGAAATTATAAATAAAGTAGAATTTGGTACATCAAGATTAAAAGGAAGAATAGAAGCTATAAACAAATTAGCAGAAGCTGAATATAAAGTCGGAATACTAATTGCACCAGTAATTTTAGTTGAAAATTGGAAAGAATTATATACAAATCTAATTCAAAGATTAAATAGTGAATTATCTGAAAAAGTAAAAAAACAAGCATTTTTTGAAATAATATTTATGACATATAGTTTTGTACACACCAAAATAAATGAAGAAGCATTTCCAAATGCTATAAATTTATATAATACTGAAATTATGACAGGTAGAGGAAAAGGTAAATATTCATATAAACAAGATGTTAGAAAAGAAGCGGAAGTTTACTTAAAAAAACAAATGGAAAAGTATTTTCCAGATAATAGTATAGAATATATTGTATGATTTTTTATAGAAAGTTGAGGCAATTAATCAAATTTGTCTTGAAAAAATTATAAAAGTATGATAATATAAAAATATAGTTTTAATAGATTAAAAAAAAACCACTTTTGCAGTTTTTATTTTAATCTATTTTTTTTATTTGATTTTATATGGCAAAAATGGGAATATAGGAGGAAGAATAAATGAACACAAAATATGTATTTGTAACAGGAGGAGTAGTATCAGGATTAGGAAAGGGAATAACAGCTGCATCACTAGGAAGATTATTAAAAAATAGAGGATATAAAGTAACAATTCAAAAATTTGATCCATATTTAAATGTTGATCCAGGAACAATGAGTCCATATGAACATGGAGAAGTATTCGTAACAGATGATGGAGCAGAAACAGATTTAGACTTAGGACATTATGAAAGATTTATTGATGAAAACTTAACACAACATTCAAGTGTAACAATGGGAAAAGTATATTCAACAGTAATTGAAAAAGAAAGAAGAGGAGACTATTTAGGAAAAACAGTACAAGTAATACCACATGTAACAAATGAAATAAAAGAAAGAATATATAGTTTTGAAAATACAGATACAGACATAGTTATAACAGAAGTTGGTGGAACAGTTGGAGATATAGAAGGATTATCAATAATAGAAGCAATCCGTCAAGTAGGATTAGAGAAAAATCCTGAAGATGTAGTATATATACATGTAACATTATTACCATACATATTTGGTTCAAATGAAATAAAATCAAAGCCAACACAACACTCTGTAAAAGAATTACAAAGCTTAGGAATACAACCCAATATTTTAGTATGTAGAACAGAACAAGATATTCCAGACACAATAAGAGAAAAATTAGCACTATTTTGTAATGTAAGAAAAAGTAGTGTAATACAAAATAAAACAGCAGACAATTTATATGCAGTACCACTAATGCTTGAAGAAGAAGGGTTAGCAAGAGAAGTATGTAATCATATGAGATTAGATAGATATGTTCCAGATAATACAGAATGGCAAAAAATGATAGATAATATAAGAAGCATAGGAGATGAATCTGTAAATATAGGAATAGTAGGAAAATATATTCAACTAGAAGATTCATATTTGTCAGTAATAGAAAGTTTACATCATGCAGGATTTGCTAATAAAGTAAAAGTTAATATCAAATTAATAGATTGTGAAACAATAAATAAAGAAACAGCACAAGAAAAATTAAAAGGATTACAAGGAATAATAGTTCCAGGTGGATTTGGAAATAGAGGAATAGAAGGAAAAATAGAAACAATTAGATATGCTAGAGAAAATAAAATTCCATTCTTAGGAATATGTTTAGGTATGCAAATGGCAGTTGTAGAATTTGCAAGAAATGTATTAGGATTAAAAGATGCTAATTCAGCAGAATTTAATGAAAAAACAACAAATCCAGTTATACATATAATGGATGATCAAATAGGAATAGATAAAAAAGGTGGAACAATGCGTTTAGGAGCATATCCATGTATATTAAAAGAAGGAACATTAGCAAAAGAATTATATGGAAAAGAGCAAATTTCAGAAAGACACAGACATAGATATGAATATAATAATGAGTATAAAGAAAGATTAGAAAAAGCAGGTTTAATATGTTCTGGAACATCACCAGATGGAAAATTAGTTGAAATAGTAGAATATAAAGAACATCCATATTTTATAGCAGGACAATTCCATCCAGAATTAAAATCAAGACCTAATAGACCAGCACCATTATTTATAGGATTAGTTAGATCAGCAAAAAATATAAAATAAATTATTCTAATATAAGAAAGGAATAAATTTTTATGAATAATGAATTTGAAAAATGGCAAGAAAAGTGTAAAGAATCAGGAAATAAAAGAGATGATTATTTGACTTGGGACGAATACTTTATGGCAATTGCAAAACTATCATCAAAAAGAAGTAAAGATCCTAATACACAAGTTGGAGCATGTATTGTAAGTAATGATAATAGAATATTATCAATAGGATATAATGGTGCACCAAATGGATTTGAAGATGAAAATTTTCCATGGGCAAGAGATGGAGAAAAAATTTATACTAAATATCCATATGTATGTCATGCAGAAATGAATGCTATTTTAAATTACAGAGGAACTAAAAAAGAGTTTGAAAATGCGAAAATATATGTAGATCTATTTCCTTGCAATGAGTGTGCAAAATTAATAATTCAATCAGGAATAAAAGAAGTAATATATTTATCAGATAAATACAATGGAACAGATGAAAATATTGCATCAAAAAGATTATTTGACACATGTAAAGTTAAATATAAACAGATTGAATGTAAAGAAATAACAATTTAATCAAAATAGACTTATAGTTTGAAAATACTCAAATTATGGGTCTATTTTTTATATAATGAACATATAATTATTATGAATGTGAAGATTTTGTGAAAAATAAATAAAACTATTGACAAAGGAAAAAATAGGGTATATATTATTAGCAGTCAAACAAAAAGAGTGCTAATGCAAAAAAGCTATTAAAACATAGCACTAATAGAGGAGGTAATATTATGATAAAACCATTATCAGATAGAGTATTAATAAAAATGAAAGAAAAGGAAGAAACAACAAAGAGTGGAATAATATTGTCAAGTCAAGCACAAGAAAAACCACAAATTGCAGAAGTTATAGAAGTTGGACCAGGAAGAATGGTTGACGGAAAAAGAGAAGAGTTAGAAGTAAAAAAAGGTGATAATGTAGTAGTAAGCCAATATGGTGGAACAAAAGTGAAATATGAAGGAGAAGAATACATCATATTAAGAGAAGAAGACATATTAGCAATAGTAAAATAAAAAAATTATATTAACAAATAATTTTAGGAGGTTGATTAATTATGGCAAAACAAATTAAATTTGGAGAAGATGCAAGAAAATCATTATTAGAAGGAGTTAATAAATTAGCAGATACAGTAAAAGTAACATTAGGACCAAAAGGAAGAAATGTTGTGTTAGATAAAAGTTTTGGAGCACCATTAATTACAAATGATGGTGTAACAATAGCTAAAGAAATTGAATTAGAAGACAAATTTGAAAATATGGGCGCACGTCTTGTAAAAGAAGTATCTACAAAAACAAATGATGTGGCAGGTGATGGAACAACAACAGCAACAGTTTTAGCACAAGCAATGATTAAAGAAGGAGTTAAAAATGTAGCAGCTGGAGCAGACCCAATGGCAATAAAAAGAGGTATAGAAAAAGCCGTTGATGGAGCTGTAGCAGAATTAAAAGAAATTACATCACCAGTTAATGGAAAAGAAGATATAGCAAGAGTTGCAAGTATATCAGCAAATAATACAGAAGTTGGTGAATTAATAGCTGATGCAATGGAAAAAGTATCAAAAGATGGTGTAATAACAATTGAAGAATCAAAAACATCACAAACAGAATTAAATGTAGTAGAAGGAATGCAATTTGACAAAGGATATGTATCACCATATATGGTAACAGATACAGAAAAAATGGAAGCAATTGTAGATAATCCATATATTTTAATAACAGATAGAAAAATAAGCAATATTCAAGAAATATTACCATTACTAGAAAACTTAATGCAATCATCAGGAAAACTAGTTATAGTATGTGATGATATTGAAAGTGAAGCATTATCAACATTAATATTAAATAAATTAAGAGGAGTATTAAATGTTGTTGCAGTAAAAGCACCTGGATTTGGAGATAAGAGAAAAGCAATGTTAGAAGACATGGCAATTCTAACAGGTGGTGAAGTAATATCACAAGATTTAGGAATGGAATTAAAAGATACACAAATTACACAATTAGGTAGAGCAAAACAAGTAAAAGTACAAAAAGAAAATACAATAATTGTTGATGGTGCAGGAGATAAAGAAAAAATTGCCGAAAGAGTAAGACAAATAAAAGCTCAAATCGAAGAAACAAAGAGTGAATTTGATAAAGAAAACTTACATGAAAGATTAGCAAAGATTGCTGGAGGAGTTGCAGTAATTGGAGTTGGAGCAGCAACAGAAGTTGAAATGAAAGATAAAAAACTAAGAATAGAAGATGCATTATCAGCAACAAAAGCAGCTGTTGAAGAAGGAATTGTAGCTGGTGGTGGAACAGCATATGTAAATATTATACCAGCAGTAGAAAAAGTTGCAAAATCACTTGAAGGTGGAGAAAAACTAGGTGCTGAAATAGTATTAAAAGCATTAGAAGAACCAGTTAAACAAATTGCAAGAAATGCAGGATTAGAACCAGCTGTTATATTAGACAATGTAAAGAAATCAGCATCTGGATTTGGATTTGATGCAGATAAAGAACAATATGTAGATATGAAAAAAGCTGGAATAGTTGATCCAACAAAAGTAACAAGAAGTGCATTACAAAATGCAGCATCAGTAGCAGCAATGGTACTTACAACAGAAAGCCTAGTAACAGATGCTCCAGAACCAAAATCATGTGGATGTGGAAACAATCATGAAATGGATAATGGAATGAACGGAATGTATTAATAAAACATTATACAAAAGTGTCGAAAAAAGCAACAAATTTAGTTTTGTTGCTTTTTATATAAAAAAATGACTTGTATGTATACATAACTTGCAAAAAAAGTAAAAATATGGTATAATAGTTCTATCATGATGGCAAAAGCCAAGGAGGACAAAAGAATGATTGTATATGATAGGAAGTCTGGTTTCTATTGCGTGAAGACGTCTGCTTCTATTGAGGAGTTCTTTAAATGGAACAAGCTTGCTTGTGAAATGAACAAGAATCTTCTTAAACTGCGCGAGATTAGCGCAAGTTAAAGAAACAACAATATCCCTGGCGGGGACTCAAGCATTGCTTGGGTCCTTTTTATATATGTTTTTATAGAAAGAAAAAATCACAAAAATTTCATTGACAATTCAAATTATTATCCTTATAATTAGTATGGCAAAAGAATAAAAATGTAATACAATAAACAAATATGGAAAAAATAAAAATGGAGGTAATAAAAAATGGATTTTGAACAATGGAAAGGCTTTGAAAAAGGCGAATGGAAAAGAAAAATTGATGTAAGAAATTTCATTCAAAAGAACTATACACCATATGAAGGAAATGCAACATTTTTAACAGGAACAACAGAAAAAACAAAAAAATTATGGGATGAAGTATTAAAATTATATGAAAAAGAAAGAAATTCAAATGGTTCAGTATTAGATATAGATACAAAAACAATATCAACAGTATCAGCACATGAAGCTGGATATATAGATAAAGACTTAGAAGAAATAGTAGGATTACAAACAGATGCACCATTAAAAAGAGCAATAATGCCATATGGTGGGATCAAAATAGTAGAAAAATCATGTGAAGCTTATGGAAGAGAAGTAGACCCAGAAGTTGATAAAATATTCCATACAGTAAGAAAAACACACAATGATGGAGTATTCAGTGTATATACACCAGATATAAGAGCTGCAAGAAGTGCACACTTAATTACAGGACTTCCAGATGGATATGGAAGAGGAAGAATAATTGGAGATTACAGAAGAGTAGCACTATATGGTGTTGATGAATTAATTAGAGAAAAACAATTAGATTTAGAAGAATTAGATGTAGATGAATTTACAGAAGATGTAATAAGAGAAAGAGAAGAAATCTATGAACAAATAAAAGCATTAAACGAATTAAAAGTAATGGCAGCAAAATATGGATTTGATATATCAAGACCAGCTGGAAATGCAAAAGAAGCAATACAATGGTTATATTTTGGATATTTAGGAGCAATAAAAGACCAAAATGGTGCTGCAATGAGTATTGGTAGAACATCAACATTTTTAGATATATATATAGAAAGAGATTTCAAAAATGGAACATTAACAGAAGAACAAGCACAAGAATTAATGGATCATTTTGTAATGAAATTAAGATTAGTAAGATTCTTAAGAACACCAGAATACAATGAATTATTTAGTGGAGATCCAGTTTGGGTAACAGAAAGTATTGGTGGTATGGGAGTTGATGGAAGAACATTAGTAACAAAGAACTCATTCAGAATTTTACACACACTAGAAAATTTGGGACCTGCACCAGAACCAAATTTAACAGTATTATGGTCAACAAGATTACCAGAAGGATTTAAACGTTATACAGCAAACTTATCAATCAAAACATCTTCAATCCAATATGAAAATGATGATGTAATGAGAACAACATTAGGTGATGATTATGGAATAGCTTGTTGTGTATCACCAATGAAGATAGGAAAACAAATGCAATTCTTTGGTGCAAGAGCAAACTTAGCAAAAACATTATTATATGCAATAAATGGTGGAAAAGACGAAAAATCTGGAAAACAAGTAGCTCCAAGATTTGAACCAATAACATCTGAATATCTAGATTATGATGAAGTTATGGTAAAATTTGATCAAATGATGGATTATGTAGCAAAAATTTATATAAAAGCATTAAATGCAATACACTATATGCATGATAAATATTCTTATGAAGCAATAGAAATGGCTTTACACGATAAAGATGTAATAAGAACAATGGCATGTGGTATAGCAGGACTTTCAGTAGTTGCAGACTCATTATCAGCAATAAAATATGCAAAAGTAAAAGTTATAAGAGATGAAAACGGATTAGCAGTTGACTATGAAATTGAAGGAGATTATCCAAAATTCGGAAATGATGATGACAGAGTTGATCAAATAGCTGTTGATGTTGTAACACAATTTTTAAGAAAATTAAAGAAACATCCTGCATATAGAGGTGCAAAACAAACATTATCAATATTAACAATAACATCAAATGTTGTATATGGAAAAGCAACAGGAAATACACCTGATGGAAGAAGAGCAGGAGCTCCATTTGGACCAGGTGCAAATCCATTACATGGAAGAGATACAAATGGTGCATTAGCTGTAATGAACTCAATTGCAAAATTACCATTTGAAGAATCAGAAGATGGTATTTCATTCACATTTGCAATTACACCTTCAACATTAGGTCAAGATATGTGGACAAAAGAAACAAATCTTGTAAGTATGTTAGATGGATATTTTGCAGAAACAGGACATCATATTAATGTTAATGTATTTGATAGAGCTTTACTTGAAGATGCTATGGAACATCCAGAAAAATATCCTCAACTTACAATTAGAGTCTCAGGATATGCTGTAAACTTTACAAAATTAACAAGAGAACAACAATTAGATGTAATTAACAGAACAATTCATGAAAGAATTTAATAAAAGATAGATATAAAGCTTTAAGAATTTCTATATAATAGTAATTCTTAAAGCTATTTTTTTATGTAGTAGGAAAGTTACAATTGCTAGCATTTTGATATTTCATCGCTTTGCTCAGGAACTCAAATCGGGCGAAAACAAATAATAATCTTATAAAGATTGACGCAATTTACATAATGTGATATACTGATAAATAGTGTAAAAAAGGAGAATTTATATGAATATAGAAATAAATACAGATAATAATCTATTACAGAATAGAACCAAATCAACCAATTGTGATGGGTTATCAGTTTCAAAAAAAATCGATTTATTTGAAAGATATTTGAAAGAAAATTCAAATGAATCAATTCATTCTAATACTATTTTTGAAGGATATAATATAGGAAGAATTCTTATACAACTTAGATATTTAATGAAAAATAATTTGATAAAATATAACTCTGAAGAATTTAAAAGAATGGAAAATTTAGGATTATTAGAAAACACTAAAGAAACAATATATGTAAAAATTAAACGTTTAAAACAGTTTTGCGAAAAGCATCCTTATGCATTTTCCAATATTTATAGATTACGTAAAGCTTTAAATAAGAAAGAAAAAATGGAATTTGAAAAAGTTTTTAAAGATTATACTTATATAAGGGAAAGAAAATCTAGAGGAAAATTGCCAAAAAAATTAGAAGAAGAATTAAATAATAGTCAAATTGGAGGAGTATTTAAAAAAGAGGATATTGGAGAACTTTATGAGAAATATGAAATTGGTGATAAAGAAAAAAGACAAATAATAAATGAATTTGGAAATATGGAAAATTTAAAAAAATCTTATAAAAAATATATGATAAAACTTGCTAATGCTAAAAATTATAATGAGATACATAGAATAAAAATTGAAAATAAAGAGTCAGCTATGGAAAACCCAAAAATTCCATTAGTAAGAAATTTCTATTTAGGATCTCAAAGTTTAGAAAAACAGAAAGCTTTATTGAATTTTATCTCATATATGTACGGAGAAAAATATGCTACTAATATAATATTAGGACCAGAAGTTGATGTGATTTTAGAAAAAATCTTAAGAGAAATATTAACAGATAGAGAAAGACATATTGTGGAATTTAAATTTGGATTAAAAAGAGAAGAAGAAATACCCAAAGAAGTAAGGAATATGAAACAACAAAGCATGTATCAAATAATGTGTTATCAAGTAGTACGAAAAATGCGTAAAAAAGAAATAAAAGATGTTTTTTTTAATCATCTTTATAAACCATCTGAAGAATTTATTAGAGCATATTTTAGTAAAATGGATGTTTTTGAAAAAGATAGCGAACAGTTATCAGATGAAGATAAACAAGAACTATTAAATATGATAGATGTGGAAAATGAAAATATTGGAGTAATAGATGAAGATACAATAGAAGAAATGGCAATTGAAAACATAAATTTTTCAACACAACTATTATATAAGGCAATGAAATATAATGGGGTAAATACAGTTGGAGATTTATTAGAAAAAGCAAGAAGTAAAAAAGATTTATTAACTATGGCATATATTGGCAATAAAGAAGCAGAAGAAATAATAGAAAAATTATCAGAACTTGGAATTACCATTTATAATGGAGTAAAAACGAGAGAAAAAATAGGACTAGAGATAAAAAGCTTAAACTTATCACATAGATCATATATGGTGTTGGCAAGAAATGAAATACATACAGTTGAACAATTAGTAGAGAGAATAAAAAGTAAGGATGATTTGTTGCAATTAAGATGGATTGGAGAAACAACAGCTAATGAAATAATAGAAAAATTGGCTGAAAATGGAATTACAATTTATAAAGATGAAAATGAAGAAGCAATAAAAATAGCATTATCAAAATTAAGAATACAACAAGAAAAAATGCAAGAATTAGATGCGAATATTCTTTATCTTAAGAAACAAAGAGAAGTAGGAGAACAATTGAAAAATCAATCTAAAGGAGAAGATGATAATGGAAGATAAAAAGCAATTTTTTGAAATATATCAAAAAGTAAAAAAAGAAGAAATGAATATAAAAACTTTAGATTCAAAAACAACATTAAAAATTTTACAGATGCTTAATGAAGAAATTAAAATAAATGATAGAAGAATTGCCCAAAAAACTGAAGAATATGAAAAACTTTTAAAGATACAAAAAAAGACTTCATAACTAATGTTATGAGGCCTTTTTCTTGTATTTTAAGATTAATGATTATTGTCATCATCATAGTAATTAGTTCTTCTATTATTAGAAGAAGCATAATACCAAATTAAAGCAATAATAACAGCAGCTGCAACAGCAATTATAAGCCAAGTCCACATAGTAGAATTCATACCTAAGAAATTAGCTGTGTTTGCATCTGTTGCTGTTCTAGTAGCATTATAACCTGTAGTATTTCTAACAGCTGTATTTGCATCATTACCAATACCAGTCATAATATCATTATTATTAGTAGTATTTGTTGTATTAGTATTTGTATTATTGTTGTTATTATTCATATTAGTCATATCATTTATACCATTTGCAACACCTTTTACGGCGTCTTCAACAGCATTTTCAGCTCCACCAACAACATCTCTTACACCATTAACAACATCATTACCAGCATTTTGCATAGTATTTTCAGTAGCAAAACTTAAAGTAACAGAAAAAGAGAATATTATTGCTATAGCCAAACCAATTGCAAGAAACAATTTTTTACTCATAATGTCAACATTCCTTTCTAAAAATTACAATTAAAGGTTTCAAAAAAACCTTATTTATAGTATTTATTTATTAAGCCAAAATATACTTGAAAAATCTTGCAAAAAAATAAAAAATCATATAAAATTAATCAAAAGGAGCAAACATAATGAAAATAATAAACGATGTTGATGATTTTAAATCACTAAAATCAATAAAATTAGAAGATATTAAAACTACCCAAATTGATGATTTAAAAAGAAAAGATGAAGCTAAAACAAGAATAATGAAATATATTACATATAAAAAAAGAACAGAGCAAGAAGTAAGAAAAAAGTTTAAAAATGAAATAGATGAACAATTACTTGATGAAATAATTGAATATCTAAAAGAAGCTAATTATCTAGATGATTATCAATTTATTCAAAAACAAGTAAATGAATATATGATGTTAAAAACATTATCATTAAGAGAATTAAAATACAAACTTCTAGAAAAAGGATTAGACAAAAAATTAGTCGAAAAATATATAGAAGATAATAGAGAAGAACTTGAAGAATATGAAAAGAAATGTATAGAAAAAATAAGAAGAAAAAAAGCAGGAAATATGGAAGAAGAAAAAATTAATCAATATTTGTTTAGAAAAGGATATCCAATAAGCAAATATGAATAAATTAATTTTGGACAGAGTTGTAGCTTAAAGGAAGGAAAAACAAATGCAAAATTTAATTACAATGGGAAGAATATATTCTATAAAATTAGAAAATTTTGAAGGACCATTAGATTTATTATGTCACTTAATAGACAAAAATAAAATGGATATTTATGACATAAATATAAGTGAAATAGCAGATCAATATATAGATTATATAAATCAAATGGAAAAAATGAATTTAGATATAACAAGTGAATTTTTAGTTATGTCATCAACATTATTATATTTAAAATCAAAACATTTATTACCAAAAGTAGAAAATGAAGAGGAAGAAATTACAGAAGAAGAACTTATTAGAAGAATAATTGAATATAAAAAATATAAAGAAATAACCAAAAAATTAAAAGAAGCATTTTTAGTAAATTCAAATAGATTATTTAAAATGACAGAAGAAATTGAATTACCAAAACAAAAAATACAAAAAGAATATACTCCAAATATAATACCAGAAGTTTATCAAAAATTGTTGCAAACAAATGCTGAAAAAATAAATGAAAATGCTGCAAATATTGAAAAAATAGCAATAACAGAAACATTTTCTGTTGGAGATAAAGTAAAAGATATGTATAGAGCATTAATAAAATATAAGAAATTTACATTTAATAAATTATTTACATTAAAAAAACATAGTAAAAATGAAGTTGTTACAGCATTTACAGGACTTTTAGAAATGTCACGTAGAAATAAAGTTGTAACAGAACAAGATGAATTATTTGGAGATATAGAGGTAGAAAAGTCAAAATTTCACCCAAAACAAATTGAAGATTAAAAAAGAAAAAATAGGAAAAAATAATATTATAACTTTTAAGAAAAGAGTTGATAATATTGTTTTTTCTTTTTATATTAGTAATATTTACGATTTTGATAATTGCAATACATACAAGTAAAATTGGTATAGATATAAAAAATCTTATAATTGATACAGATGCAGAAGAAAAAATAAATGAAGATGGAAAAATATATGTTTATTTATTATTATTTAATAAAATTAAATTATTTAGAAAAAATGTAAGAAATATACCAATGAAAGATGTGAAATTTGAAACAAGTGATTTTGATATAAAGATTTTTAAAAATAAAGATATAAAAATAAATTATTTGGAATTAATACAAAATATTAATATAGATATAAAAAATATAGATTTGAATGTCAATATTGGAACAGAAGATGCAGGAATAACTGCAATATTAGTGGGAATTTTGGCTGGAATATTGGGAATAATTATAAAAAAGCCGAAATATCAGATTTTGCCAATTTATGCAAATAGAAATTTATTAAAAATTAATCTAAATGGTATATTTACAATATATTTGATGCATTATATATATAAATTTATAAAAGACAATATAAAGGAAAGGTTTATGGATAAACCCTTAAATAAAAATCTAAATTTTAAAGTAAGGTAAGTGATATTATGGGAGAACATCCTATTGAAAATTTAATGATTACAGCAATGAATAGTATTCAAAACATGGTAGATGTGAATACTATAGTAGGTGAGCCAATTCAATCAATGAATGGAATTACAATTATTCCAATCTCTAAAGTATCTTTTGGATTTGCAGCAGGTGGAAGTGAATTTGCAGGTGAAACTATAAAACAATATAGAATGAAAGATAAAGATGAAGAAATTGAATACAAATTACCATTTGGAGGTGGAGCAGGGGCAGGTGTTTCAATAAATCCAGTTGCATTTTTAGTTGTACAAGGAGATAATGTAAAATTAATGCCTGTTGACCATCAATCTTGTATTGATAGACTTATAGATTATGTTCCAGATTTAATGCAGAAAATTAATGAAATGTTTAATAAATCTATTTGCCAAAAAGATGAAAGAACAAAAAGAATTTTAGAAGATATAAAAAAGAAGAATTGTAAAAAATCGGATTGTAATAAGAATCAAGAGGAAAAAGGTGAAGAAGTGAAAAAACAAGATGAAAAAATTGCTCGAAATGAAGCTGATTCTCAAAAAGAAAATAAGATGAATATTGAAATAATTGAATCAGATGGAGAAGTTTTTGGAGAAGAATAAAGAGATAGTTTTATAACTATCTCTCAACAATCATAGGTCCTATATTTGTAACAGTTCCAGCACCTAAAGTAAGAACAATATCATCTTTTTTTACATTCTCTTTTAAATAAGAAGCACATTCTTCAAGAGAAGGAAGATATATAGCATTTTTTCCTAATTCAATTATTTTATTAACCAAATCTTTTGAAGAAATATTATAAGTATTAGTTTCTCTTGCTGCATAAATATCTGTAACAATGATATTATCAAATTCAAGTAAAGCATTTGCAAAATCATCTAAAAGATTAAATGTTCTACTATATGTATGTGGTTGAAATACAACCCAAGATTTATTATATTTTTTATTTTTTAAAGCTTTTGCAGTAGCTTTAACTTCTGTTGGATGATGACCATAATCATCATAAACTCTAGCACCATTTAACATACCTTTAAATTCAAATCTTCTATCAGCACCTTTAAATTTATGAATAGCATTTTTTATATCAGTTTTTGAAATTCCATAAGTATCACATAACGCAATACAAGCTAAAGCATTTAAAACATTGTGTCTTCCTGGTATAGAAAGTGAAATATGTTCATAAAATTCATTATATTTATAAACATCAAATTCAGCCATTCCTTCATCATCAAATTTAATATTTTTCGCTTGAAAATCAACATCATCATTTTCAATACCATATTTAATTGCTTGAGCTTTTGAATAAACAGGTAGGTCTAAACAATTATTATCATCAGCATTTATTATTAAATGTCCATCTTCAGGTAGTAATTTTACATATTTTATAAAAGCATTCTTTATATTTTCTAAATTTTTATAATAATCTAGATGATCATTATCAATGTTTAAAATTATTTCAGATTTTGGACTAAATTTTAAAAAACTCTCAACATATTCACAAGCCTCTATTATAAAATTTTCACTATTTCCAACTCTATAATTTCCATCAAGTTCTTTTATTATTGCACCAACTTGTATACTTGGATCTCTTAATGCTTCTAAGAAACATAAAGAAACAAGTGATGTTGTAGTTGTTTTTCCATGTGTTCCTGAAATTGCAATAGTATTTTTATAACATCTTGTAAGTTCACCTAAAAAATCAGATCTTTCTATAGTAGGAATTCCAAGTTCTTTTGCATGTACAAGTTCTGGATTGTCTTGATGAATTGCAGCTGTATAAACAACACAATCAGCTCCAATTACATTTTTTGCATCATGACCAACAAATACTTTAATTCCTGCATTTTCTAAAGTATGTAAAATTTCTGAATCAACATTATTGCTTCCAGAAACAGAAAAACCCCAATTGGCAAGGATTTCAGCAATTCCACTCATGCTAATTCCACCAATTCCTATCATATGTATTTTTTGATATTTTTTAATATTTTCAATATTTGGCATTATAAAATCTCTCCTTGTATTTTCAAAATACCGTCTTTCACCGGTTTAGCTGTAGCAATATACTTATCAATACGTGCAGCTTCCT
>OHAQ01000016.1_pt1 | contig 89380 bp, 79 predicted proteins | sample 1577111 | NCBI WGS metagenome assembly OHAQ01 (sample SAMEA3541549, study PRJEB24748) | human gut metagenome | biome: human gut; feature: human-associated habitat; material: faeces | place: China | collected 2012 | reverse complement strand
ATCTTTTTTGTGACTCTCATATTTATATTTTTTTGATTTACTTTGTTGCAAAAATAACTTTAAGAATTTTTGTAAAATTAGCTTTTCTTAGCGGTTCTATGTCAATTTAGAAGTTGCTCCCCAATTTCTCCACAATTTGACATAATAGTGCTATTTTCAAGCATTATAGCAACCAAGTTGAAGGCAGCAAAAAATCGCCACAATCACTCAAGCTGTAGCGATTAAATCAAAATTGTAAAGCAAAATTATTTCAAACTCACCTTAGAGTTATGAGGGACTATCCGAGTCGTTTTGATATTTTGTTGAAAGCTGCAGTTTTCCTTTATATTTCAATGGTTTTGTGAGTTTTGATTTTAAGTTATTTTTAGTCGTTTTAGGTTGTTTTTAAGGGTATTTGTCCCCAAGATTTTAAAATGCTTATAACTTTATGTCTAAAAAATTAAAAAAAATATTTTAAATTGTATTGTGGAAGTAAGTTTTTTGTATTCAATAATCAAATTATTGAAGGTTTTATTTTATGAATAATTTAAGAGAAGTAAATGATGATATTATGAAAGATTGGTTAATGTTTAGAGAGGAAGATCTAAGTTCTTTTACTTGTGAAGAAGATAAAAAACATTTGGTTTATTTTGATGAAATTTCTGAAAGAATCTTAAAAAATGTGCCTGATAAGAATAAAAAATATGTTAGAAAGCAATTAGAAATTCTTGATGATAATTTTCTTGATTATATTAGTTATTGGAACGAAAAGTATTATAGGAATGGATTTGTTGATGGTGTGCAAATAATTATGGGGTGCGTTGAATAATAATATATATTATTAAGATAATAAGAGATAAATAAAATTTATCTCTTACTATTTTTTATATCTTCCTTTCTTATATTCATTTCCCTCCTTATGACAATTATAAAATAAAAATCTATCAAGATATACTTTTTTATTGCAATGTGGACACTTTAAATTCCATAACTTTAAAATATGTTTGTTACCTTTATCATCATTTATCTCGTTAAAACATCTTGGACATATTAAATAAGTTTGATTTAATATATCTTCTAATTCTTTATTAATATGTTTATTAGTTAACATTAAAAATCTATTTGTTATTATCGAATTATTTACTATATATTCTACCTCATTTATCAATTCTAATTTTTGCAATATTTTTAATGCTATTTTAATAGCATATGTTTGTATAACAGGCATTATGCGATAAAAATGCTCTATAAATTCTTTTATATTTTCAACATCATTAAACACCATATTTAAGTTTCCATCTTCGGTTCTATAATGTTTACAAGTAGTAATAATATGTTGTGTTTTATTCCATACTCTTTCTAATCCTATATGTTCCTTTTTAGAATATCTAACATTATATAAAATATCTCCATATGCTTCACTGAAGACATCTTTTGCCACATTGTTAATAATAGTTTTTTTAGTTTCTTCACTAATTTTATCAATAGAAAATTCTTCTATTGGTTTTTCTAAAAAATCATGAATAAATTCTAACTCCTTATTTTCCAAAACTTCTAAAATATATAAATTATCCTTCAGTGGTTTCCTTAATAAAGAATACGCTATGCTAGCTTTCATTTTAGAAGCTGCCATATTTGCTTCATATGTATAATCTAAATAATCTGCCCACACAGAAAAAAACATATGCTGATAATATACTTTGTTCATTTCTTCTTTATATCCATGTAAACGCCAATATTCTATGTCGTGTTTTTCCCATTCTCCTACATCCTCTTCTTTTATTGTTATTTTAGAGTTGTGCCAATCAGCTCTATTGGCTCTTTTAACTAAACTTAACATTATATTATGACATATTATTAAATAATTATAACTTACTAATTCTTCTCCTTGCAAAAAAAAATGTTCCATACTCTTTCTTTCCTTTATTGTGAATTTTTAACTATTAACTCTAATTCTTTTTATTTTGTATTTATATTTTTATCCTAATACATCTTGAATAATCAATATAAAATTCTTATTCTTTGAATAACTCAATAATTCCAATGTTGTTCTTTTATCTATACTTACTATAAAATTATCTCCATAATTTAATTTTCTTGGAAAAGTATAGCTATCTTCATCATTCTTATAAATTGGCACATAATTTTTCAAAATAACATTTTTATTCTTGGCTCTTATATAAGGAACACTAGATATGATAATTTGATTATTTCTAGTCAAATTTATTAGTTCAACATCATATAATAATTTAAAGTTGCAAGCAACATTAAGTGGTACAGTTATTTTCCTTTGAATTTTATATTTTATCTTATCGCCTTTTCTACTCAAGTATAAAGAAACTATTACTGCAGAAATCGCTGTTGCAATATTAGCAAAGCAATCTGTAGAAATAATTTTTATTATATATTCAATATCATCCCCCTTTTATAAAAAAGCAAAATATAATGCATATAAAACATTAATACTTTGCTTTTTTTAGTTTATATTTAATCTTCTAATTCTACACATATCTTTTTCTTATTTATATCTATACTCCAATAACTATTTCTATTAATTTGTTCACTATCTATATAATTATGTTTTCTATAGAATTCTGTTATTCCTGCAAAAGATTTTATTTCTTTAATCATATTAAGCCTTTTTTCACGACCATCTATAACTACATCATAAGAATTTTCATCAGATATTTTTTCAAATATTTCATTAGGTATTCTTAATATTCTTGCCCTTATATCATTTTTTGTTATAACTCTTAATATTTTTTCCTCATTTATCTCTAAATGTTCTTGATTATTCCCAATATTTTTCTTGCTTTTAGTTATTAATTCATGTAACTTATCTATAGAAATTTTTGGCTCCCAATCAAGTATTTTATCAGATTTGTTCTGAATATAAAAATTAATAATATCCTTACCACTTATTAAAGACATATCCGGCATATCTTTCGCCTCTAATCTTGCCTGTTGTGCAAAATAACTAGTTGTTATAAATAATTTTCTAATTCCTATATTTCTAGCATCATTTAATGCTCTTACTTTCTCTGGAACTATATTTTTATCATATTTTTTTGCTTGAACAATAAACTTTTCACTTTCTATTGTATTAATACCGTCTATTATATCTTTATAGCATATTAAATCAATTCCACCATCTCTAGATTTTTTAGTTACTTTTATATCTTTAAAACCTAAATCTTTAAGAAACTCTTTAAAAAAAATTTCAAAATCATATCCATTTTCAAAAAAATTATAAAATTCTTTTCTTAAATTCTCGCTTTGTTCCATAAAAAACTCTTTTCGTATAAATAAACCTTATTTTTTATCTTTAAATATATCTGTTCATTTTATTAGTATATCATTTATATTCTTTTAATAATTTTGTTAAAAGTTTTTCTCGTCTATTTTTCACATACTGTGACATCCATTCAAAATCAACTTTTCCATTTTTCGTTGGCAAAACTATTTTAGATGTATTAAACTTTTTATCTACATCCCTTACCAAACCAGATAATAGATACTTAGATAACCCATTTAAGACTGTCTCTAAATAAATTCCCGCATATTTATCTATATCATATTTACAAGTTATCTTTCTCATAAATTGACCTGCATACCAATTCTTTTCTCTATAGTAAAATCCCATTTGTAGCAGTCCTAGACTAAATGTGCCCGCTTTATTAATACCTAAATCATCAATATATCCCGTTTTGTCACATATTCCTCTATTTTCATTAGTTCTTGTTATGTAGTCATATACTTCATTTTTATCAGATATTGCTGTTAATCTATTTTTATTGTAACTTGGCACTTTATCTATATTAAATATTTCTGATGTTAAATATTCTCCCATCTCCTTATTTTCAATATCAGAGAAATCTTTTTCACTATTATGACATATCCATTCTCTTATATTCCATGATAATTGTTCATCTATTGTCTTAGAAAATCTGTCTTGTTCTGGATTATTATTTATTTTCTTATGCTGTTCAAAATTCCAATCATTACCTTTTTTCGAAATTGTATCTTCACAATATATTTCTTTTAAATTCCATAAATTATGATGAAATCCAGAATTTTTTATTGCGTTAAATCCTAATTTATAAATTAAATATAAATCTTCATATCTTTCTATAGGATGATCCACATCATTTATGGTCCTTAATGTACGCTTATATCCATCATTTCTAAAATCAATAAATTTTACAATATCCGTATCAAAATTATGTGGTGTTCCTGCTTCAAATACATAAATACTTGTCTGTACTGTAGCATTGGGTTCAAATAAATCTGCGGGCATCTTTATACTAGCTTTCATTGTATGTTTCTCTAATATTTTTAACGTTGTTTCTGTTCCTTTTCCAGCTCCAATAGAATCTTGAACAATTACAGCTCCAATTCCGCCTTTTTTCATATGATCCAAACCAAATTCAAAAAATGGAAGACCATTATCTCTATAAGAAAATGGTGGGTTTAGCAATAACTTATCTGCTTTAAATTCTTCAAATAAAGAATCTGGTGTTGAAAATGTATCTGCTTTTTTTATTTGAGAACTTCCATCTCCCCTTAAAATCATATTAGTTGCTGCTAAAGTATACATTTTTGCATCAACTTCAATACCTAAAAGCTGTTCATGCTTAATTTTATTAATTTTTTCATTAGCTCGTTGTGTATCTTTTCCATATTTTTTATTAGCATCTGCTATCATTAAATCCATTGATGCAACTAAAAACGCAGCAGATCCTGTCGCTAAATCCATTACTTTAGAATCTTTATTCACATCTAGTATTTTAGCCATTAAATTTGTTATATATGGTGGTGTAAGCACTTTTCCTAATTGTGCTCCATCACTTAACGCATATTTCAAGAATGTTGAATACATTTCTGCCATAATGTCTAAAGCACCACTTGATAAGTCTATAGCTTTGTAAACATTTTCATATAAATATGTAAATATTTGCTTATTTGTTGATGCCTCACATTTCATTATCTTGGCTACAATAGGATCTAATTCTATTTTTATATCTCTAGCTGTATCTAATGAAATAGACATTTTAAACGAGTCTAACATTATTTTTTTCTTATCAAAAGGAATATTTTTTCTATCTAAGTATTCTTCTATATGTTTTACAATTATAATTCCATCTCTATTTTGCTCAGTTTGGATTCCTCTCAAATCATCTGGAACAAGTCCAAAATCAATTATATTTCCATCTTCATCCAAAATATCCTGCATAGATAGTAGCATTCCAGAAACATATACAACACGTTGGTCAACCCCAATATTTTGATTATTCATTAATTTGTTAAGATTTTTCGAATGCTTTAATAACTCTTCTCTAGATTTTATTAAAATCGCATGCTTTTCAAACTCTGTAACTGTTGCTTCTTTATAAAAAGCCTCTATGCTTTCTGTATTTTGAACAAAATCTAGTTTATCATAATGTTCCATATATTTTGGTTCTATGGATGGAGAAAAAACATAGTATGTTGATATCTTAATATTATCATCATCTTCGCCTGATATTCCAATTGCTATAACTTCATCATATTTCTTAGAAGCTATCATACTTTTCGCATAATATACTGCACCATTTACTGCATAATTTTTAATTGACTTCTCATCCATCTTGATGCCCTGCTTAGTTTCTGCAATATGATATTTATAGCCTAATTTATTTTCTATTATTATAGGCAACTTGTATTTTTCAATATGGAAATCCGGTACTCCAAAATTTTTTTTGCTTTCTGTTTTTGCTGCTCCTTTTAATGCTGTTTTCATATATTCAGACATTGATGATTTCTCATTAAAATCTATTAATTTTTTTAATCCCAATTCTTCTAACTTTTTCTTTACATAATCATCAACATCTGCTTCTAGTGTATATTTTTTGTTCATAATAATCCTCCATTTTCTTATTACTATATTTTATATCATAATTTCTATTATTTCTCAATAAATCGACACTTATTTCTCAAAAAAATTATTTACATATTTATGTGCCGTTTTTTATCTATAATCATCCCTACGCTTTTTCTTAGTATTTTCCTGTTTTTCTTTTGTCTTTTTCTCAATTTCTTTTATCTTAAATTTCTCTAATTCTTCTTTCATAATAGGTACCTTCACCTCAATTTTATCACACAACTTAATCTCATCTCTAATTTTAGTAATCTCTTTACTTACCAATTCAATTTTTTTATTAATCTCCTCTTTATTTTCATTTTCAGTCATGTTTTGTCTCTTATAGTACAAGTTATTCCTTTGTCTAATTAAATCCTTTAATTTACCATTTAAATTTGTTTTACACTCATTTAATTCATCAATATTTGTTATCTTGTATTTTCCTAACAAAATATTTTCTCTTGAATATTCCTCCATCTTTTTAACTTCTGCTCTCATTACTGGAGTTAATTTATATTCCATATTCTTTTTAGGATATACCTTTAGCAAATAGCAATAATATAAATACAAAATCCTTTTGGTTTCGAAAAATGCTTTATAATTCCTTTTAAAAATAATTTACCACTATAAGTTTTAGCTTTTATTACTTCTTTTCTAGTAGGATATCTACTACAAATTTTGTTCTTTATATTCTCTATTGAATATTGCTCTCCAAAAGCTCTTTCAATTCTAATATTTCTTTTATTAGGATATCTTCTTTTGCAAATTTATAGTAATCAGTATTTGATAGACTTTTCTTATAAAAATTCTCGAAATTTATTCCAGATTTACAAGTCTTTTCATTCAAAACTTTCAATCCATACTCATCACATATATCATCAGAAGTCTTTCGTAATAATGCTGTATTTTCAAGATTACTATAATACTTTTTTCCATCTTTAAATGAAATAGAGTTTAAAACAAAATGATTATGAATGTGATTTGTATTTAAATGTGTTGATACCACAACTTCAAATTTATCTCCCCACATTTCTTCAGCAAGTTTAACTCCAATTTCATGTGCTATTTCTGGAGTAACTTCTCCTTCTGCAAAAGATTGATATCCATGGAATGCAACTATTTTATTATTCTTACTATATTTATCCTTATTAAAATTCTTTTTAATTCGTGTCATTTGTTTTATTGCTGTTTCTAATTCAAAATTAATACCTGTTACAAAGAATTATTTTTCAGTTTTATCTGGATTAGTTGTATAATCCAATAATTCAAATATACTATTTATATTTCTATTCTGATAATTTTTATTTTCAGTTTTACTTTTATCACTTGCATAATTAACTACATTATCTAATCTATTTTCTACCTTCCATATTTTTGTTATCGCCATTTCATCCTCCTCTCTTTTCAAAAAGGGGATTGGGGGATTTCTCCCCATATTAGAATTTCGTGTTGACGGAATTCATTGCTTGTTAATACATAATTTATAGCTATTATTAAATGAAAAATGCCCTTGTTTATCTAAAACTCAGGCACTTTTTTCTTTAATTTTCATTATCATATACATACATATTTAATACAATTTCATCAGCAATATTACTAATATTATTCATTCTTTTTACCCATTCCATTTGATCTTTTGCCTTTAATTCTTCAGTAATATTTTCTTTAATTTTTACTTCATTTATTAATCTTTTATATAATCTTTCGCAATTATTTTGTACATACATTAAGTGATTTGGTAATTCATTTTCCATAACTAATGAATGATATTTTGCTCTTTTACATTCCCTTAAATATTGCAATCTTAATCCACTATACTTTTTTAATTGAAACCCTTTTTTATTCTTTGGTAGTATTAAATTTGGTATATAATAATCTCCTTTTTTACTATAACTTATCTTCATATTAATCTCTCCTTTTTGATTTTTTTATTATTTTATCGGGCAGAATCAAGTGTGTTTTTCCACTTTTTCTATTCAAAATATTTACTTTTTTTAACTTTTATATTAAAATATATTTATACAGATTGTTGAGTTAGTATTTTGTTTAGCGACTTATACTAGCTCTTTTCTTTTATCTTTTCCACTCAGATTTATTCCTTTACACATTTCATATAGTCTAGAAATAATTGAATCTGCTATCTCATAATTTACATTACTGGCAAGTCTTTCTCTTAACCTTTCTCTGTTATAATTTGTTGTTATTACTACTGGCAAATTATTTTCATATCTATTATTTATTATTGTAAATAGCTTTTCTAATGTCTATTCACTTGGTCTTTCTTTTCTTAAATCATCTATAATTAGTAACGGAACTTTTGAATATTTTTCTATTATAAAACTCTCTGTTTTGTTTTCCATTGTGTATGTGTCTTTAACTTCATTTAATAGATTAATTAATGTTCCAAACACTACTGATATTTCTGATTGAATTAAAAAATTTGCAATACTTGATGCCAGATGACTTTACAACTCAACCTAGTGGTAATTCTGGTACAAAAATAGCCTGTGGCAAAATAACAAAAACTTTTTAATTTTTTGCTTTTATATAGTTGCATAAAAAGATTCATTTCTGAATCTTTTTATTGTAACTACATATTTTTATATTCACTCTATGCTTTTAAAACTATAATTTACTTCTTTATCATATCCATATAATTTATTGGTTGAGCCAAAACTTGAACACCATCAACTGTTTTTCCCGTCTCAAATATACATTTCCAATAATTATAATTAGATTTTCCTGAAAATATTGTACTAGCCAATTCTCTATTCTTCCATAAAGGCAACTGAATAAAATTTTTTATAAATATTCTAATATTCTCCCATAATTGCTCTTCAAAAAGTTGTTGAAATAAGTTTTCCTCATTAAAACTTTTTCCAGCATTAATAAAAAATGCTTTTATAACTTTCTCTACATATTTTAACCAATTTGCCAAAATTTCTTCTTTACTAACTCTATATGCAACCAAATGATCATCTGTAATATCTTTATCTCTGCCATTTATTAATCTTTGCTCTATTCTATTTACACCTACATTTACGTCAAACTTCTTTTCATATATTTCTTCCGCTAATATATCACATAATTTTATTAATTGGTTGCGCTCCAAAATTCTAGGATTTAATCCTTCATCTTCTTTATAATTAATATTCGTTGATAATATTGTTTTTGAATTAATAAATAATGCTAAAAATGTTTTTTCAAATGTACTATATGATATTGGAAGTTCTTTTCCTCTACCATCAAAATCAATATAATCTGTAAGTTTAGAATTATGAGTAACTTGATTTTTTATACTATTTATTATGTATTGTCTTATATTTCCACGTTCGCCTTTAAAATGTTCAACAACATCTTTTTCTGAAAAATTGAAATCATCTGACTTTAATCCATGATCACTTTGATATTGTTCAAGCTTTTCCATATATAATGTATTATGTAATTGTCTAACTATTGATTTGTCAAATGCAATTTGTTTTAATTTGCTTCCAGCATTTGTATTAGTTTCTATTAATCTATCAACATCTGGATCAATAAAAACTCTAACTATTAACCTCTTTGCTCCTAATAACAATTGAGCAACTGCTTTATGTTGTCCATCAAAAATTTTTATTCTTCCTTCATCAATTCTAGCTAGACTTATATGTAGTTGTGGATTTCCCTTATAAAATTCTTTTACTAATAGCTTAAAACTACTATTTATTCCCCTTGGATTAATTAATTCATCATGAAAGACATATTCTATTGGAACTTCTATAAATGAAGATTTTTCTCCAGATAGTCTGTCCTCAAAAACCGTGGTCTTATAAATATTATTGTCTCCTATGTTTGAAAATGAATATTCCATAATATTGTTATTTATTTTATATTTAAAATCATATTTACTTCCACCATAATATTGTAATACATGTTTTAATGATGTTGTCTCTCCTTTTGGAGTTTGTTCTTTTATAACATTTAACCTGCTTAATGTTCTAGCTATTCTTAAGTCTGCGTCTTGCTTGGATTTGTTACAACTTTCGTGCGTTAATCCAAAATTGTTTTCTTCGTCTTTACCATTATTAACTAATGGTATAATATGATCTATATTAGTTATATTTAAATCTAAGTCCATATCTTTCCTACAAATATAACATTTTCCTTTTCGCTGATTAAATAATTTTTGAGTTAATTTATCATATTCCTCTTTAGTTAATGAATCTAAGTATTTTGAATTTGACATATTTTTTCCTTTCTTACTATTTATTCCAATTATTTTCAGTCATATTATATCATATATCTCCTATAAATAAAACATTTCTCACTTCAAAAAGCAAAATTTTACTTCCTCCATCACTTTCCAGTTCATATCAATCTAATTCTCTCACTTCCCCATCTCCCTTGACACATTTTACATAATATGGTATACTAATAAATGTTCGAGGCAAAAACCTTAACAAAAAATTTAATAAGGAGTTGCAAACTATGTATCAGATTAGTTACAACATGAGCCGGAAAGAACGCTACAAACAGCTGATTTCCGAAATCACCGATGCAAAGAACACTCTTTGCGCAGCTGACACTGAAAAGGACGTCTACAAAGCTTTAAAAGAACTGGCCGTCCTCTTCAAAATGTATGATAACTATGATCTGTTCCTGGACATCATTGAATGGGTTCAGGAAGTTCAGAAAGTTATCAATGCTGTCCAGATGCGTGATAAGACTCGTTCTGAGCTGGTTAGCCTGCTCGACGAACTGCTTGCAAAAGCCAACGGTATCGTTGATGAGGAAAACAAGAAAGAGCTTAGCAACAAGCTCAAGACTCTCTTCAACCAGCTGGCTGAGCACTCCGATGAAATCGCCAAGATCATTGATCTCAGCGAAATCTTTGACTAACTAAGTCAAAAGGCAAGGGAGCAAATTTACACTTGCTCCCTTGTTTTTATTTTTTCATTTCATACTCCTTTAGCACTTCACCATCAACATCTTTCAATACAATCTTATTATCAACAAGCACAATATAGCTATGAGCAGAATTACATTTTGGAAGAGAAATTGAACCAGGATTTGCAAAAACAAAACCTTCTTTCTCTTGAATAAAACCTTGATGAATATGCCCATAAATCATAACATCAAAATCATCATAAGGAATATTCTCAATATTATACTTATGACCATGAGTAAAATAAAACTTCTTTCCATTAATCTCCATTAAAATATGGTCATTAAACTTAAAATCTGAAATCATTTCATCAACTTCTGCATCACAATTTCCTCTAACAACCAACAATTTATCTTTTAAAGAATTCAAAATTTCTGCCACTTTCATTGGCTTATATTCTTGACTCAACTCATTTCTAGGTCCATGATAATATAAATCACCTAATAATATTATTTTGTCAGGATTTTCTCTTTCATTAATCTCTTTTATTTTTTCTGCATAATATCCTGAACCATGTATATCTGATATAACAACTGCTTTCATATTCTCTACTTCCTTTCCAAAATAATATATCACATTTTTATAAATTAATCCATATTTCACTTGACTTTATTTCTATTAGCTTATAAAATATTTTCAAATAATTTAATATCATAATTAATAGAAATAAGGAGGTCACATATGGATAAATATACTGAAATAAGACCTATTGCATTAGGTTTAGCAATAAAAAATAATAAACTACTTGTAGAAGAAAAGTTTGATAAAGTAAAAAATCAAACTTTTTATAGATGTTTAGGTGGTGGTATTGAGTTTCTTGAAAAAAGTTCTGATGCTTTAAAGAGAGAATTTAAAGAAGAAATTAATACAGATATTGTTGTAAAAGATTTTCTTGGTATTTCTGAAAATATCTTTACTTTTAATGAAAAAAATGCTCATGAATTAATTTTATTTTATTCAATTGATATTGCAGATAGTGATTGCAAAGATGAATATAATATTATAGACAGAGGTGGCAAATTTTCTGCAAAATGGATTGATATTGATGATTTTAAAAATAAATCAAAAATATTATATCCTGAAGAAGTTTTTAAATATCTTTAAAAACAAATCTTCATAGTCTCCATTTGTTACCAAATTTTGATTTTTGAATATAAGTAGCAAATCACTCAAAGCTAACAATTAGAGCTTTAATAGCATATTCCAAAAACTTTATTATATAAAAAAATGAGACAGATATAAATCAACTATTCATTTATATTCGTCTCATTTTTCTTTTTTAATCAATATAATTTTTCAAGATATCATAAACTTTTTGAGTTGGAAGTCCAACAATACTAGTATAATTTCCATCAATTTTGTCAACAAATACACAAAATTCATTTTGAATACCATATGCTCCTGCTTTGTCCATTGCTTTTCCTGAATCAACCCATTTTTCTATTTCTTGTTCTGACATTTCTTTTAAGAATACTTTTACTTCATCAAATGTTTTGTATTCTTTGTAAACACTATCTTTTTCAATTAAAATGCTTAATCCTGTGATTACACTATGTGTTCTATCTCCTTCTAAAAGTTCTTTTATCATTTGAATTGCATTTTCTCTACTTTTTGGTTTTCCATATATCTTACCTTTTTTGGTTACAATCGTGTCTGAACCAATTACTATTCTGTCTCCTGATGTTTTTTCGAAAACATCTTTTGCTTTTATATATGCAAGTCTTTCTGTTTGTTGTTCTGGAGTTAATCCTTCTTTTAAACTTTCATCTACACCACTTACTATAATTTCAAATTCTGGTGTTATTAAACTTAATAGTTCTTTTCTTCTTGGAGAGCCTGAGGCTAATATTATTTTCATTTCTATATCATTCCTTTTTTTATTTACAAAATCGTTCTAATTATCTTTTCAAAAATCTATATTCTTAAATTCCTATTCTAGTTCTTTTTTGTCAAAGTCGTCATACTCTAAATCTGCAAATTCTATGTTCTCAATATTTTCTACTTTATTGTTTTCGTCTAAAACTAGTTTAAATACTTCTGGCGAATTTAGTTTTTTATTAAATATTGTTTTTCCATTAAAACTAATCTCTAATTTGTGCTTATTATTAATATTATTTAATTTACACCATTTTAATAATAAAAATGTTATTGCATATCCGTGCGAAAATATTGCTATTCTTTTTCCTTTATTCGCTTCTATAACTTCTTGTAATGCTTCATACATTCTATTTCTAACATCTGCTTGGCTTTCTCCTCCAATTGTTTTGTAATTTTCATCTTCATATTGTCTTACATACCAATCTGTTACTTCTCCATCATTGGGTAATCCAACTCTTCTTTCATCAAATCTTTCATCTATATTTGCTTTTAAATTTTGTTTTTCTAATAAATATTTTGCTGTTTGTAATGTTCTTACACAATTACTTGTATATACTACATCTATATCTTGTAGTTCTTCTTCATTACTTAAGATTTCTGCTCTTTTTTCTCCTGTTACACTTAATACTATTTTTTCATTTTTTAATAAAGCGTTTTGAGTAGTTTTATAACTTTCTATCATTTCTTTGTTATTGAATCTTACAGAATGTCTTATTAAATATACTATTGTTTTCATTGTTTATATCCTTTTCTTACTTTTTTCCGCTTCAATTATAGCATATTCATTAGTTTATAGCAACTCCATTTACATATAATTTATATCCATTAAAATCAATATTACTATATGTTGTGTCATCATCTTCTAATGATGTAATGTAAGAATCTCCTGTTAATTTTATTTTTGATGTTGAGTCTAATTTTAATGTTATACTTTTTGCTTCATTACTTCCATTTATTGTTCCTTCATAATAAGAATTTTCATTCATTGTCATATCTAATGTTGATATTGAGTCAATTACAATGTTTCCTCCTGCATTTTGTTGTGTCATTATTAATGTTACATTTCCTCCGTTAGATCCTGTGTTTCCCCATGAGTCTTTTTGTGCTCTTAAAAGGTTTCCTGTGCTATCATTGTTTACAATTGTGTTATTTGTTAAATTGATTGTTGCTGTTGTATTTGTAATATAAAATGTGTCTCCATTGTTTGTTGTGATTTTACTATTTTTTGCTGTGAATGTTGCGTTTCCGTTTGATGCATCACCACTCATTGATTGATATAAAAATATGTTTTTATATGTTGTTGATTGTCCATTTAATTTTGTGTTACTATCTGTTAAATCACAATTGTTTATTGTTACAGTGTTTGCTCCTTCTATTACTATTCCTTCTGATGCTTTTGCTACTAATGTCGCATCATTTACAGTGATATCTGCTGTTGAATATATTGATGGTGAACCATTTCCTGTTGTTGTATATGTTCCTCCATTCACTTTTACTGTTCCCCTACCTCTATCACTTCTTATTGCTGCACTTGATGTTCCACTTGTGTTTATTGTTAAATTTGCTCCATTTTTTGCTAATATTGCTGAATTATTTCCATAAAAATTACTACTATCTCCTCCGTCTGAATCTCCTGTTTTGTCTACTGTTATGTTTGATAAATTTACATCTACATCTACTGTTGCAATGATTGCATTTTCATTTGATGTTGTTGATGAATATTCTCCACTTTCTATTGTAGAGTCTTCTGATATTTCTTTACTAGCTGTATATGTTATATTACTGGCTGTTTCTCCTTGACCTCCTGGCATTTGCATATTATTTTGTATTTGATTTTGTGTGTTTGAACTTGAAATATTTTTTGTTATATAACTTTGTGCAAATGTTAATCCTGTTGTTACAATTGCTACTAAAATAATATAAATTATAATATTTTTTGCTCCATTTAATGTTTCTGCTAATGTTTTACTATTAAATCCAGACATAATTAAGTATATTACTAAAATACTTACTACAAATGCTTCTATTCCAAATATTATATAATACGATGTTTCTATTTCTGTATTGTTTTCTCCATTTTGCATATCTGGCATGCTTGGCATATTTTCATTTTCTTGGCTATTTGAGTTATTTTGTCCATCTGGTTTTCCCATCATTTGGTTTTGTTGTGATTCTGTTGAATTACTTCCATTTGAATCGGCTGGTTTGGCTGGTGGTTCTGTTGAACTATTTCCATTTGATTCATCTGGCTTACTTGGTGGTGTTCCCATTTGTCCATTACCATTATTTTCTCCACTTGAATTTAACATTTGAGGTAGATTTCCTTGATTTGTTCCTTCTCCACTTTCTTTAGCAATATTTATTGTAAATCCACTTGCAATACATACTATAATTATAATTGTTATCATAATTATATTTTTTACTTTTCTACTCATATTTTTATCCTCCTAATATTATTTGCAAGTCTTATTTCTTACTTTCTAAATGTATTTTAGTTTTAAAAGATTAAATAAATATTAAATATAAAAATTTTTTTACAAAATTATTTTCATTTTTAATCATTGTGTTATAATAAATTTGTTCAAAGGAGTGATATAAATGATTCGTTTGTTTTTTATAAAAAATAAATTTAAAAATCAAAAATTAGTTAATAATGATAAGAAAATCCTTGAAAAATATACAAATATAGCTCAAAAATCAAAAGATGAAATACTTAATGAATTTAATTCTGATATTGAAAAAGGTCTATCTTCAAAAATAATTGAAGAAAAACATAAAAATGATGAAAAAAATATTGTAGTAAAAGAGGAAAAACATTCATGGTTTTACTTTTTTATAAATTCATTTAAAGATAAATTTATTTTTATTCTTATAGTTTTAGCAATTATAAATAAATTTGTTGGTGATGATACTCTTGGAACTATAATTATTTTAGCTATTGGTTTTGCAAGTGCTTTGATAAGATTTTTTCAAGACTATTCTACTTATAAGTTTAATCAGTCTTTAAAGAGTAAACTTTTTTCTACTGCAACTGTTATAAGAAATGGCAAAGAAAAAAATATAAAAACAGAAGATATTGTATTAGGTGATATTGTTCATTTAAATGCTGGCTCAATAATTCCTGCAGATGTTATGATTTTAGAGAGTAAGGATTTATTTTTAAATCAATCTGTTTTTACTGGTGAAAGTGCTCCTATTGAGAAAAAGGATTCTTACATACCATCAAATGAAATTTTTTCACTATCTAATATTTGCTTGATGGGGACAAGTGTTATAAGTGGTAAAGCTACTGGTATTGTTATCAGCACAGGATTTTCAACATATTTAGGAAATATGGGTAAACAAATTGATAATAAAAAAGAAATTACAAATTTTGAAAAAGGTATGAATAATATAACAAAACTTCTTATTAAATATATGCTTGTTGTTTCTATTGCAGTATTTATTATATATACACTTATTCGTAAAGATGTATTAGAGGCAATTCTATTTGCATTATCTGTTGCTGTTGGAATCACTCCAACAATGCTTCCTATGATTGTTAATGTTAATTTAACTAAAGGTACTAAAACATTGGCTAAAAAGAAAACTCTTGTAAAAAACATTCAATCAATCCAAAATTTAGGTGCAATTGATGTATTGTGTACAGATAAAACAGGAACTTTAACATTAGACAAGATTGTCTTACAAAAATATATTAATGTTGAAGGTAAAGAAGATTTATCAATTCTTGAATATGCTTATTTAAATAGTTATTATGGGACTGGAATGAAAAACTTAGTTGATAAAGCTGTTATTACATATGGAAATGAGCATAATATTAAAGAAAAAATTGTTGATTATGAAAAAGTTGATGAAATTCCATTTGATTATACAAGAAAAATAATGAGTGTTGTTGTAAAACATGATGATCATTATAGAATTATTACAAAAGGCGCTTTGGAAGAAATATTAAAAAGATGTACTACTGTAAAAATAAATGGTGAGCACAAAGACTTAACTCAAAATATGATTGCAAATATAAATAGTAATGCAAAAGATTTAGCTTTACAGGGAATGCAAGTTATTGCATTAGCTTCAAAAAGAGAATATTCTGGTAAAGATATATTTAATTCTTCTGATGAATCTGAAATGGTATTTATCGGGTTTGTTGCATTTCTTGATCCACCAAAAAAAGATGTAAAAACTACAATTAAAAATTTAAAAGAATATGGTGTTACAACAAAAATATTAACTGGTGATAATCAATATGCTACCGAAAATGTTTCAAGATTAGTTGGAATTCCAAATGATAAAATTTTAACTGGTTCTGATATTGATAAAATGTCTGATGATGAACTTTCAAAACAAGTTGAAGATGTTGATATATTTGCAAGAATGAATCCTTTACAAAAAGAAAGAATTATTACTATATTAAAGAAGAATGGTCATGTTGTTGGATATATGGGAGATGGTGTAAATGATGCTCCATCACTTCATAATGCTGATGTTGGTATTTGTGTAAATACTGCAACAGATATTGCAAAAGAAGCTAGTGATATAATCTTATTAGAGAAAAATTTAAAAGTTGTTTTTAATGGTGTTGTTGAAGGAAGAAAAGTATATGGGAATATTATAAAATATATGAAAATGGCTTTAAGTTCGGATTTTGGTGATGTTTTTAGTATTTTTATTGCAAGTATATTCTTACCATTTTTACCATTGCTACCTATTCAAATGCTTTTACAGGATTTTTTATATGATTTTTCTCAAATAGCTATTCCTTATGATAATGTTGATAAAGAATTTTTATTAAAGCCTAGAAAATGGAATACAAAAGGATTAGGAACTTTTATGAATGTTATGGGACCTATTAGTTCAATTATTGATGTTTTAGCATTCTTGGCATTCTGGTTTATTTTAGGATATAACAATATTGCTAGTGAATCATATTTTCAAACAGCTTGGTTTGTTGAATGTTTAATTAGTGAAACTTTAATAATCCATTTTGTGCGTACATCAAAAATTCCTTTTGTACAATCAAGAGCAAATCCTATCTTAACTGCTCTTACTATGGTTACAATAATTGGCACTATAATTACTCCAATTTTATTCCATAATATTTCATCATTCCATTTTGAAATATTACCACCTTTGTATTACTTAATTGTTATTGGATTGACTGCTTTGTATGTTGTTCTTGTTCAAATTGTTAAAAAGATTTATATTAAGAAAGTTGGAGAATGGTTATAAACCATTCTCTTTTATATGTTATAAAAATATTATATAAATGCTTTACTCATTAATCTCTTTTACAAATTTTTTCAAATCAAATATTCTATCTTATTCACAAAATTTTTTCAAACCTAATCTTCCATAACTCTTGATTTTTAGAAATTTTGAAGATATAATCTGTAAAGATAAATTTTAAAGGATACTATATTGAAATAATTACAAATTTCGACAATATTTATACCTACAAGGAAGGAATGAAATTAACTATGGATAAAATTATAAATAAAATAGCAGAAGAATTAAATGTAAAAAATACACAAGTAGAAAATGCTGTAAAATTAATTGATGAAGGAAATACAATTCCATTTATCGCACGTTACAGAAAAGAAGCTACAGGTGGGTTGAGTGATGAAATTTTAAGAGATTTAGGAGAAAGACTTACATATCTTAGAAACTTAGAAACAAGAAAAGGTGAAATTATAAAATCAATTGATGAACAAGGAAAATTGACTGATGAGTTAACTATTGCAATTGCATCAGCTGAAACACTTGCAGAAGTTGAAGATTTATACAGACCATTTAAACAAAAGAAAAAGACAAGAGCTACTGTTGCAAAAGCTAAAGGATTAGAACCATTAGCAGATATTATTATTGCACAAGAAGAGAAAAAAGATATTAATGAAATTGCTCAAGAATTTGTAAATATTGATAATTTATCTGATGAAGATAAAAATAATAAAGATAAAGTTGTTGCAACAGCTGAAGATGCAATTCAAGGTGCTTTAGATATTATCGCTGAAAATATTTCTGATAACGCAAAATATAGAAAATATATCAAAAAAATATGTTATCGTGAAGGTACTATTGTAACAAAATCTGCAAAACCTGATGAAAAATCTAATTATGAAATGTATTACGAATTTGCCGAATTAGTACATAAACTTCCAAGTCATAGAATTTTAGCTATTAATAGAGGTGAAGCTGAAGATTTCCTAAAAGTATCTATTGAAAAACCTAAAGATAAAATTTTATATTATATTCAAAAAGATATAATAAAAGGAAAAACTCAATTTACAGAAATGCTTACAAATACAATTGAAGATGCTTTTACAAGATTAATTGAACCATCTATTGATAGAGAAATTCGTTCAGATTTAACTGAAAAAGCTGAAGAAAAAGCAATTAAAGTATTTGGTCAAAATGCTAAACAATTATTATTAGGTGCTCCTATAAAAGGTAAAACTGTTATGGGATTTGACCCTGCTTATAGAACTGGTTGTAAAATAGCTGTAATTGATGAAACAGGAAAAGTTTTAGATATAGCTACAGTATATCCTACAGCACCACAAAATGATGTTGAAGGTGCAAAGAAAACTTTATTAGATTTAATAAATAAAGACCATGTTGATATGATTGCAATTGGAAATGGTACTGCATCTCGTGAATCTGAAATGTTTGTTTCAGATATGATTAAAGAAGTAAAACATGATATTTGTTATGTAATTGTTAGTGAAGCTGGTGCATCTGTATATTCTGCCTCAAAACTTGCAACAGAAGAATATCCTGATATAAATGTATCAATAAGAGGTGCTATTTCAATAGCTCGTAGATTACAAGATCCTCTTGCTGAATTAGTAAAAATTGACCCAAAAGCAATTGGTGTTGGTCAATATCAACATGATGTAAATCAAAAGAAATTATCAGAAAGCTTAACAGGTGTTGTAGAAGATAGTGTAAACAAAGTTGGTGTTGATGTAAATACTGCAACTCCTTCTCTACTTTCATATGTTTCTGGTATTAATAATACAATTGCAAAAAATATTGTAAAATATAGAGATGAAAATGGTAAATTAAAAGAAAGAAAAGAATTATTAAAAGTTCCAAAGCTTGGAAAAGTTGCTTATGAACAATGTGCCGGATTTATTAGAATTCCTGATGGAAAAAATCCATTAGAAAATACAGCTGTTCACCCAGAAAGTTATGAACAAACTGAAAAATTATTAGAGTTATTAGGATTTAAAATTGAAGATTTAAAAAATAAAGAAAATTTGAATTCTTTAAGAGAAAAATTAAAATCAGTAAATATTGAGGAAACTGCAAAAACACTTGATATTGGTGAAATGACATTAGCTGATATAATATCAGAATTATCAAAGCCTGGTCGTGACCCAAGAGAAGATATGCCAAAACCTGTTCTTCGTAGTGATGTTTTAAAATTTGAAGATTTAACTGAGGGAATGGTACTTACAGGTACTGTTCGTAATGTTATCGATTTTGGTGCATTTGTTGACATTGGTGTAAAATATGATGGACTTGTTCATATTTCTGAAATGAGTGATTCATATGTTAAATCCCCTTCTGAAATTGTTTCTGTTGGAGATATTGTAAAAGTTAAAGTTATAAAAATTGATCAAGAACGTAAAAAAGTTGGTCTTTCTATGAAAATATCATAGTTTGCTCACAAAATGTAAAGTAAAAAACAGGGCTTAGAAAAATCTAAATCCTGTTTTTATTTTATTCACTAACATATTTATTTTGTATTTCTTGTATTTTTTCATAATTATTATTCAAAATCTCAAGAAAGGCTTCTGCTACTTGAGGATCAAATTGTGTCCCTTCACATCTTTTTATTTCATCTTTTACATGTTCAATATCAATTGGACCTCTATAACTTCTTCTACTTGTCATAGCATCAAATGTATCTGCAACAGCTGCAATTCTTGCTAAATATGGTATTTCTTCACCTTTTAACATTCCAGGATATCCTGTTCCATCATATTTTTCATGATGATGTTTTACTATTGGAATAATATCTTTAAAAATATCTGCAGAACCTAATATATGTGCCCCTATTGCTGGATGATTTTTTATTTGTGAATATTCATCATCTGAAAGTTTGCTTGGCTTTAATAATATACTATCAGGAATTCCGATTTTTCCAATATCATGAAATAATCCACCTATTCTCAAAGTTTTTATTTGATCTTCTGTTAATCCTAATTTTTGGCCAATTAAAACTGAATATTCTGAAACTCTATCTGAATGACCTCTTGTATATGTATCTTTTGCTTCTACAGCAAATCTTAAAGTTTCAACCATTTCTAAATAAGCTTTTTCAAGTTTATCATTTGATTCTGAAAGTTTATCATTTATTCTTTTTATTTCTTCCATTTGTTTAACAGATTTTATACCAGATTCAACCAATAATTGTAATTGATCAAATTTATCGCTTTTTTCACAATACCCTTGAATATCAAGTCTCTTAATAGTCTCTAATGGTGGAGCCATATCTTTATGACCTGTTAATAATAATATATATAATTCTTTGTTAAATTTTCTTATTTCTTCTACAACTTCATCACCATGTAAAGGTGTCATCATAAAATCTAATAACATTAAATCAAAATGTTCTTTTTTTACTAATTCAATTGCCTCTACTGGGTCTTGTGCACCATAAAATTCATATTCAGAATTATCAAAAAGCACTGTTAAAGAATCAAGTATTCCTTTTTCATCATCTACTCCGATTATTCTATATCTTCTTTCACCACTCATTTGATTTTGTAATGCTTTTCTCATTTGCCCTGTTCTCCTTTTTGTATAAAATTTTATCACTCATCCTGAGATATATAGTCTTTTTAACTATACATTATATTATTTATTCATAGGAATCAAAATATTAAATGTTGTTCCTTTTCCATCTTCTGTTTGATATGTAATGTCTCCTCCAAAATGTGCTTTTATGTTTGAATATGACATATATAATCCAAGTCCTGTACCGTTTTTTCCTTTTGTTGTAATCATTTCTTTAAATAGTCTATCTTGTACTTCTTTTGGAAGTCCTCCTGCAAAATCTGTGATAGAAATATTTATATAGTTATCTATATTACTTATTTCTAATTGTATATTTTGGTCATGTTTTCCTGCATAGGCTTGTATTGCATTTGAAATCATGTTATTTACAACTTGTACTAAAACATTTACATTTCCATGTATAATTTGATTTTCATCTATTTTCATCAATACATTTAAATAAATATATGCATTTTTTAATTCATGTTTCATTAATATATTTACTCTTTTTATTAGCTCTGCAACTGTAAATTCTTCTGTATCATCTGTTGATAATGATGCAACAGCTTGACCTTTTACTGTTGTAATAATGTCTGACATATATTCAAGATGTGCTCTTATTTTTGGTATCCATTCTTCCATATCTCTTGCGATATCATGATGGTCTTGTGAATTTACAAGTGGGTCGTCTATTGATTCATCATATTCTTTTATTAAATTTTCTAATCCTTGTGTTGCACCAGCTATAGACATAATAGGTGTTTTTAAGTTATGTGCTATTCCTCCTATTAATTGTCCTAGTCCTGCTAAACGTTCTCTTTCCATTAAGATATCTTGATTATTTTTTATTGTCTCCATATCTTCTTTATGTTGTGTTATATCTTTTAATAAAAATAATGTTCCTAATGAATTATTGTCTGAATTTATAGGTGTTATTTCTATTCTAAAATATTTTTTTATTTTTACAAATTGCTGTTCAAATGATACTGTTGTTTCTGTATCATTAGCTCTTTTTATCGATTGATTAATTTTAGAAATTGCTTGGCTTGATATATCTTTTTGTTGTAAAAATTTTATAAAATTTTTACTTCTTATATCTTCTGGACTTAGTTTAAATATATCTAAAAATGTTTTATTAAAATCTGTAATTGCATTATTTTCATCCAAAACTACATATCCATCAGATATTCTATCAACTATTTTTTGTAAAGCTATTGGCGTAATCTTTAAAAAGTTAAATTTCATTATGGCAAATGTATAGAAAATTACAGCTATTGAAAAACTGATTGGAGTTAAACAAACATTCATATTATATATCTTTAATGTTCCTAATACATTAACAACTATTGGAAACATTGTTCCTATAATTATTAACATTGTTTGTTTTGAAAAGGCTCCAGAATTTTTTAATGTTCCATATATCATTATTCCTATACTAACAAATAATAATCCATATGTATATATTGTATGAATATAAAAATATGGTCCATATATCATTTCATTTAAATTTGTTGAATATACTTTATAAAATAAATTATGATATTTATTAGTATATAATACCGTTAATGTAAGTAACGGTATTATAAATAATAATAAATATTTTTTCTTAAACCTAATTTTTGTGTTTTTAAATATTATTGCTACAAAAAACAATGCAACCGGTAAAAAACATGTTCCTATATATATAAAGTTTTCCAAAATAATTGGTTCAACATTTCCAAATGTTGTGAAAACTAATTGCAAGATTACACCTATACTTATTATTAAAACTGTTCCTAAAACAGATGCAAATGCATGTTGTAATTGAGATAATGGTTTCCTTTTTATAATAGTATACATTAATACTAATATAGAAAGTGTAGATATAATAAGTAATATAAATTCTGTATTAATTAATTTCATTTTTTTTCTCCTTTAGTATTCTATAAATCCTATTCCTTTAAAGTAATTCATATATTTTAATATGTATTCTCTATCTATATTTTTCCAAGAAAAACCTATTTTTTCTAAATATTTTTCTGAAAAATCATATGAGACTCTTATGTTTGATGTATATATTAATCTCTTTTTTGAATCTATGTCATGTATTATACCAGATAAAATTTCTTTTTTAAAGTTATCATTTAAAATTTCTTTTAATTTTCTTGACATTGTTTCATCATCTACAGCTTCAATATTTATTCCCAATTCTTTCATTGTATTTACCAATAATTTTATTGGTAACAATTTAGAATTATAAATATGTAGAACATTACAATTACTATCATATTCTAATATTTTTATAACTGCTTCTGCACATAAATCAACTGGTCCAAGTTCAATAGCATGATCTAACAAATATTTTGGAAACATTCCAAGTTCAATAAAAGATTTTAATCTTTTTGCAAAAGCATTTTCTTCAACATTCTGTTGGAAAACGCCATCACTATATCTATTAGTAATATTTCCCATCCTTAATATTTGTGCATTTAATCCACTTTTTATAGCTTTTAATACTATTTTTTCCGCTTCAAACTTAGTTATAGTATATATTCCTGATATATTTTGCCCTATATATAAATCACTTTCTTTAAAGATTTTCTTACTATTTATATTTTCTTTTGTTTCTTCTACTGTTTCTTCTTTTTCTCCATTTCCTGATACACTAATAGTTGAAATATGTATTAATCTTTTATTTTCTTTTTTACAAAATTCAACTACATTTTCTGTTCCTTTTACATTTATATCATTAAATAATTTTGAAATTCCAAAATGTTTTACTAGTGCTCCTGCATTTATTACTGTTGTTATATTATTTTTTAGCATTTTATAATCTTTTGAATTAATTGCTAAATTTTCTTCAACTATATCCCCTTCGACAACTTGAATTCTATCTTTATTTTTTTCATAATAATCATTTCCAAAATAAAATGCAATTTTTTGTTGAAGTCTAATTAATGGTTCTTCATTATTTTTTCTCCTTACTAAACAATAGATTTTTCCATTTTCATATTTCAAATATTCATATAATATATGTATTCCTAAATATCCAGTTCCTCCGATAAGTAATACATCTTTTACATTATATTTTTGAATCTTTTTTAAATTTTCTAAATTATTTCTTTTTAATATTTTATTTATTTCTGAATAATCATATTTTTGGATATTATTATTCTTATTATATCTCTTTTTTGATGCTAATTCTTTAATTGTAGGATATTTGAATATATCTGCATACTCAAAATTGAAGTTATATTTTAGTGCTTCTATTTGCATTTTTATTGCAGAAATTGAATCTCCTCCTATATCAAAGAAATTATCATTTAAATTGATTTTATCTAAATGTAGTATATTTTTCCAGATTTGTAGTAATTTCAATTCATCATTATCATATTTATCTGGTTCTTCTTCTTTAAAATTCTCTTCCTCAATATTAGGCATAGGTAATGCTTTTCTATCTATTTTTCTATTAATTGTATATGGCATTTTTTCAAGATGTACTATATAACTTGGAACCATATATTGTGGTAAATATTTTTTTAAGTAACTTTTTATTTCTAATTCACTAATATTACTTGTACCATCTGTAACATAATATCCACATAATGAGTCTTTATCATTTATCGTTATTTTATTAACTATTGCTGCAGATACACCAGGATATTGTTCCATTTTATTTTCAATTTCTCCAAGTTCTATTCTTAATCCTCTTAATTTTATTTGATGATCAATTCTTCCCAAACATTGAATCTTTCCTTCAAATGTCCATCTTCCTATATCACCAGATTTATACATTCTTCCTTTTCCAAATTTATTTTGAAGAAATTTTTGATTTGTAAGTTCTTCTTTTCCTAAATATCCAACTCCAACCTGTATTCCAGATATATATATTTCACCAACTACACCAATTGGAACTCTATTCAAATTTTTATCTAATATATGTATTTGTGTATTCATTATTGGTGGGCCTGTTGTAATTTCTGGTTCTCCATTCAAATTTTGTACATTTGATAATACTGTTATTTCACTTGGTCCATATATATTAAATACTGTTATATCATCTGCTAAAGCTTTCAAATCTTTTACAAATTTTTCAGGCAATGGCTCTCCACCAAATACCATATTTTTTACTAATCTTAATGGTGAATTTTCACTTCTATTATCATATACTATTTTCATTAAACTTGGTGTAACTGTCATTACATCTGTATTATACTTTTTCATTAATTTTTCTAATAATTTTGGGTTTCTATGTTCAGCATTATTTGCCATTACAATTCTTTGACCATGTGTTAATGAAACTATTATTTCATAAACAAATATATCAAAAGGTGTTGAAGTTACTGATAGCAATGTATGTACTTTTCCGTCATGTAAATAATCTAATGCTTTTGTCATTGCTTTTGCCATATTAGTTAAACCCACTTGATTTAACATTACTCCTTTGGGAACTCCTGTTGAACCTGATGTGTATATGATATATGATAAATCTTCCATTTTAATATTAACTTTAGGTCTATCTTTATTTTCTTGATAAATATTATTGTCTAAATCAATTTCAATACAATTTGGTATTTCTTTTACTCTATCTTTTAATTCTTTTTGCGTTAATACATATTGTGACCTACTACTCTCTATATAATATTTTGTCCTATCTACAGGATATGTAGGATCAACATTTAAGAATGCACTACCAGCTTTCAGTACTGCATACATTGCTACAATAGTTTCCAATGACCTATTTGTCATAATACATACTATGTCATTACTCTTTACACCAATTTTAATTAAATAATTTGCTAAAGAATTTGCCTTATCATCAAGTTGTTTATATGTTAAAACTTTATCTTCACATATAACAGCAATATTATTTGGATTTTCATCAACTTGTTTTTCAATAAGATATGCTGTTGTATCATTATTTATTTCTCCATCTGTTGCGTTAAATTTTTCAAGAAGTTTATTTTCTTTTGGAGTTATTATATCTATATCCTTTATTTTTGCGTCAACATTTTCTATAATATCTGTTAACATATATAAATAATGTTCAAATAAATTTTCAATTGTCTCTTTTTTAAATAATTTTGTACAATATTCAACATTTATTGTATGCATTTTAGGTTTTACTTCTATTGATAAATTAAATTTTGAAATATTATTATCTAATTCTAAAACATTTACACTTTTTCCACTTAATTGTACTGTATTTTCTTCTTTGTTTTGATATGTAAACATTACATCAAACATAGGATTTCTTGAATTATCAACTTTTATATTTAATTTTTTTATTAACATATCAAATGGATATGGTTGATTCGATATATCACTTAATATTTGTTCTTTCATCTTTTCAAAAAATTCATTAATTGTTTCATCTTCATTTAATTTACTTCTTATTACAATATTATTTACTAATACTCCCATCATTCTTTTAGTTTCTTTTTGGTTTCTATTAGCAACTGGACTACCTAAAATAATCTCATCTTGTCCAGTATATCTATGCAATAATATTAAAAATGTTGAAACAAATAGCATATATGAAGACATTCCTATTTTCTTTGCATATTTTTCTATTTTTCTAAATATTTTCTCATCAATAACATTTGTTATAGTGTTTCCTTCATAGCTTCTAATTGCTGACACTTTATAATCATAAGGTAAATTTAATGGTGGGAATTCACAATCTTCAAATTTATTTACCCAATATCTTTCATGTTCTAAAATTTCATTACTTTTATTATAATTATTTTCCCACATAGTATAATCTCTATATTGTATTGGCAAACGTTTTAAATCAGCACCATTATATAATCTATTAAATTCTATTATTAAATTGTTTAACGACATTCCATCCATTATAATATGATGTGAATCAACTAATAACATTGTTTTTTTATTATCAATATAATGTACTTCTACTCTTATCAAAACTTCATTTTCTAATTTAAATGGCTTTGAAAAGTTTTTTATAATTGAATCAATTTCTTTTTCTTGGTTAAAATATACTGGTATATTAAAGTTTATTTCTTTACATACTTTTTGAACAATTTCATCATTTTGTTGAATTAATATTGTTCTTAATATTTCATGTCTTTTAATTATTTTGTAAAATACTTCTTTTATTTTTTCAATATCTAAAACTTCATCAACAGTAATTCCACCAGGCATATTATAAACAATATTATCTTCACCAATCATTTTACAATTATAATATATTCTCTTTTGAGCAGATGATAATGGATAATAATCTTGTTCTTTGATTCTTTCTATCTTTATTTTTGATATATCTTTTGTTTGATTTTCTACTATATAGTCTGACATATCTTTTATTGTATAATTTGACAATATATCTTTTATATTTAATTGTACATTAAATTTTGATAAAACCTTTGTTGTTAATGTAATTGCTGTTAAAGAATCTCCTCCAAGTTCTAATAAAGTATTATTAATTCCAACTTTATCAACTTGTAACATTTTTTCTATTATTTTTATTAATTCTTTATCAATTTCATTTCTAGGTTTTACAATTTCAAGTTCATTCTCATCAATAACAGGATCTGGCAAAGCTTTTCTATCAACTTTTCCATTTGGTGTATGTGGTAATTGTTCCATTTTTACAAAATATTGTGGAACCATATATTCTGGCAATTTTGAATATAAAACTGTTTTCAAAACTGTTTTAGATACATGACCTCTTTCCACATAATATGCACATAATGCGTCTTTTTCTTTTACAACTTTTTTTACAACAACACAATCATGAATATTATAAACAGATTGCATTCTTTTTTCAATTTCTTGTAGTTCTATTCTTAATCCTCTTATTTTTACTTGATTGTCGATTCTTCCATAACAAGTAATTTCTCCTTTATCATCAAAAGCACCTAAATCTCCTACTTTATACATAACTTTTCCATCTATAAATGGATTTATTATAAAGCTCGCATTTGTTTGTTGCTCTTTATTCATATATCCTTTTCCAACACCATCTCCTGAAATATATAATTCTCCTATTGTACCTTGTGGCATCACTTTTTTATTTTTATTTAAGATATATATTTGTGTATTATTAATAGGTCTTCCTATTGTAATTTCTTCTTGATTTGTTGCATTTCCTATTGTTGAAAATATTGTTGTTTCAGATGGTCCATATCCATTGTAAATTGTTACATTTGGAATTATTTGTTTAATTCTATCTACCAATGTTTTTGTTAAAGGCTCACCTGCTAACATTATATATTTCAAACTTTTTAAACTATTTTCATCATTCAAATTTTCCAAATGAAATTTCATTACAGATGGTGTTGTTTGCATTATTTCAACATTGCTGTCTTTTACAATTCTTTCTATTTTTGATGTCATTTTTTGACCATTTTCACTCGTTAAATATACTGTTAATCCTCTTGTTAATGACATTAATGTTTCAAATCCAAATATATCAAATGAAACTGTTGTAATTGAAAGGATTTTATGGTTTTTTCCATCTTTTAAATATTCAATTATATTTTTCATTGAATTGTAAAAATTGCTTAAATTTTTTTGTTTCAACATTACCCCTTTTGGAGTACCTGTTGAACCTGATGTATATATTAAATATGATAAATCTTCTGGTTTAGAAATATTTTCTAAATTTTCTTTATGATTTTCATATATTCTCTCATCTTTTACATTAATAAGTTTTTTATCTGCTAAATTTCTTCTATTTTGACTTGTTAATATTATTGTTGCTTCACTATCTTCAAGCATATATTCTATTCTATCTTTTGGATAATCTGGTGCAATTGGAATATAACATCCTCCTGATTTTAATACTGCTAGCATTGATATTAACATTTCAAATGAACGTTCTAATAATATACCTACAACAGTATTATTAGTTACTTCATTTTCTCTTAATTTATATGCTAAACTATTTGCTCTCTCATTTAATTCTCTATATGTCATTTCTTTATCTTCAAAAACAATTGCTATATCATCTGGTGTTTTTTCTACTTGTTTTTCAAAATATTTTATAAAAGGTATGTTTTTATCATATTTTAATTCTGTTTTATTAAATTCTACAAGTAATTTTTCCTTTTCTTCAGGTGTAACAATATCAATTTCACTAAGTTTTATCTCTTCTTTTGATACTACTTGTTTTATAATATTTAATATTCTTCTATGTATATTTTTAATATCTTCTACTTTATAAATACTTGTCTTATAATCATATGCTATATTCAAATGTCCAGTATCATTTAAGTCATAAATTTGAATATCTATATTATCTGCACAATAACCATTAAATGTCCATTCTGTTTCATATTCAATATTTCCTTCATTTTGCTTTGCATTTGTTATTTGATATGATAATAAAATATTATATAAATTTGGAATACTTTTATTTTCTTTTCTCAATTCTTCTAACAAACATTGATATGAATATTTTTGATGTTTTAACATATCCATAGAGTCTCTTGCTATATTTTTTATGAATTGTTTAAATTCTATATCTTCATTAATATTAATTTTAAATGGAGCCATATTTATAAACATACCAGCTGCATTTTTTTCTTTATAATTTGTTCTATTTAAAATAGGTGTACCTATAGTAAATTCATCTAAATTTGATACTTCTCCTATATATATTGCATAAATAGCCATAAAAAAATTATATAATGATATTTTATTTTCTTTACAATATTTTTTTATCTTTTCTACATTATCTTTTGATATCTCATATTGTTCTCTATTACCTAGTGGGTTTGTTTCATCAATATTTTCTTTTATACTCCCAGGTATTGTTGCAACTTCTGGAATATTTTTAAATCTTTCTAGCCAGTATTGCTTATCTTTATTATATTTTTCACTTTCTTGGTATTGTTGTTCTGATTTAATATAGTCTATATATGAATATATAGCCTTTGTTTCTACTTCTTTATTTTGAACTAATTCTGAATATGTTTTTATGATGTCATTACAAATAAGCGCTAATGTCCACGCATCTGAAATTAGATGGTGTATATTGAGCATAAATGCCCCTTTTCCATCTATAAATTTAAAGATATAAAATTTAAATAATTTTGAATTTTCTAATGTAAATTTTGTTTTTACAATTTTGTTTCTTTCTGTTTCTAACTGATTTTTGCCCGCAATATTAATAGTGTCTATCTGAATTTCTTTTTTTTCAGATAACACTTGTTCAACATTTCCTTTATTTAACTTAAACTCTAGCCAAAAATTATCATGCTTTTTGCACACAATTTGTATGGACTCTTTCAATTTTTCAAAGTCCACTTTCTCTTGTATAACTGCTGTACCACAAATATTGTTTATGCTACTTCCTTTGTAATATTGTTCAGTTACCCAAATTGATTTTTGGGCATTTGTTAAATTCCCCATTCTCTTAACATCCTTTTATATTTACATTTAGTATTACACTATTTTATTGTAGCATTTTTTTACTCTTTTGGCAATTTTTTTCTAAAAATTTATCAAATTTTTCTTTTTTATTTTTTTTACTTTTTCTTTATCTTTTTTTACTTTTATGTTTTTTAATTTTTTATATGATATAGTGTGTTCAAACAGATGTATTTTTAATTATTAATTTATAATTATTTAGAAAAAACTATTTAAGAAGGCATCACTTTTATCTTTATGGAGGCATACTTATGAAGAAAAATCATGCAAAATTCCGGTATTTCAAAGTAGTCTTAGCTTTATTGTTATTGCTTTCTACATTTCCTTTCTTAATTGGAAATGCTGCATATAATAATTGCTGTGGACTCGCCAAAGCAGTATTTGATAACCTTCCCGTATACGATTCTAGTATTCAATCTGAAGGAAACATTAAAGATTACATTTTCCCAAACGAAACTTTTACGATTTTGTGTAAAGACGGAAATTCCTATTTCATTTCATACAGCACCGCAAATGGACCCACGTTAGGATATGTCTTTACCGGCTTTATGTTCGACACATATTCTACTTGCATGGGAATTGTTACAAGTTATTCCTCTGTTTATTATGGACCTGACACAACCACTTATGAAAGAAGTGGTTCTGTAAATTCCGGAGAATATGTAGCAATTCTTGCTTCCGAAAGTAATTGGTATTTTATTGAATATGACACTTCTAATGGAAGAAAACGTGCATATGTTCCCGCCCAAAATGTTTCTATTCAATATGCAGAAGATTCTAATATTCCTCTTTTTGGTAACGTTTGTGGCGAATTGACAATTTCTTCTAAAATTAATGTTCGACAAGGTCCCAGTACACTGTATAGTGTTTATGGTTCTGTCTCAAATCAAAAAGCGGATTTGTTGAAAGTCGAAGATGATTTTTATTACATCAGATATTCGCTCAATTCCGGAAAACTTAAAACAGGATATATCGCTATCTCTGACTATAATGCTCAATAGTTTATTTTCTTGAGTAACTGCCTTCTTAAATAGTTTATGTAAGCACTAATTATATTAGTGCTTACATTTTATAAAAGGAGAAAACATGAAACATAAAAATATAAAATTAATTATTACACTATTAATTTTTATCATAACAATATCAATAATATTCAATACTAATAAAAAAAGTTCTAAAATTACAGATTCATCAACTAAATTTGAAAAAATTCCAATTGCAAACAAAACTGTAACTGTGCAATGGAATGAAAACTCTCCAGAAGTCACAATACAAAATAATTATATTGCAAATTTCATATTAGATGTTGATAATAACTGTTATAATATAAATCTTACAGTAAACGTTATAAATGATTCAAACGACACTTGGAATGAAATATATTTCAGAGATTATCCAAGTGCATTTTCTGATAAAGAAAATGGAAAAGTAAGTGAAATTACTAATTTACATGATACACAAACTAATACATTTCTAGAATTAATAAAAAATGAAGATCCTACTGTATTTTCAGTAAAACTAGCATCACCTTTACTCCCAAATGAATTAACATCAATTTCATTTGATTATAAAGCTTATGTTCCTAATCTTAATGCCAGATATGGATATCAAACAATTAATAACAACAGTAAAGATTTTTATTTAGCAAATTGTATTCCTATATTATGTCCATATGAGAATGGAAAATTTCAATATTATCCATATTTTGCAGTTGGAGAATGTTTCTATTCTAAAATGGCTAATTATGATGTTACTGTAACTATTCCAAAATCTTATACTTTAATTGCAACTGGAGATAATACTGAAATTACAAATATAAATGATAATCTCATCAAATATAAATATACAGCTAATGTTGTAAGAGATTTTGTAATTGTTGCTGGAGAAAATTATGAAATCTTTTCAAAAGATGTAGACAATATAAAAATTAACTGTTACTTTCACAAAGGAGAAATCGAAAAAGCAAATGAAGCCCTAAATTTAGCAGCAGAAACATTTACAAAAATGAACTCTCGTCTTGGCAAATATCCATACAAACAATTCAGTATTGTAGAATGTGAAATGGAAATGTTAGGAATGGAATATCCTCAAGTAATTTTAATATCTACTAGTGCAGAAGGTGTTGGCTCATCAATTCATGAAATAATTCATCAATGGTTTTATAACATTATTGGAAATAATCAATATACAAGTGCATGGATTGATGAAAGTATTACTACATATTTAACAAATCCAGGTTTAGATCAATACACAGGAATAATTACACAACCATATAACGAATTTGAAAATGATTCAGATTATTCAACTGCAATGTATTTTTATGGTGCATCATTTTATAATAAACTTGAAGAAAAATATGGAACTTCAAAAATTAATAGTTTTATGAACGAATTACTTGAAAACTATGCTTATAAAGAAATATCTACTCCAGAATTAGTAAAACTTATACAAAAATATTATGGAACAAATGATTCTATTATAAAAAAATATATAGAAGAAAAATATCTATAAAAATGTTATTTTAACTTTATTTATTAACTTAATTGTTATATAATCATGTTAATTATTTGAGAAAGGAAAATATATGCAAAACTTATTAATCATTGAAGACAACTTAATTTATTCACATTTTTTAGTAAACTCTATATGCAAAGAATTAAATAATATACGTTTATATAGTATTGTAGATACTGGAAAAAAAGCATTAGAAATATTAAAAAAAGAAAAAATCGATATTATAATACTAGATTTGAAACTTCCAGATATAAGTGGAATAGATATTATAAATTATATAGAAGAAAATAATCTCTCACAATATTATGCCTCAATTATAGTACTTACAAATGAAATTGATTTACTAAACCAAGTAATAAACAAAAAAAGCGTATTTACATATAGTTCAAAAATAGACAATATAAATTCTTTTATAGATAAAGTTCGTGAACTATCAAAAGAAAAGCAAGACATTAGCTTAAAAAATTCTATAAAAGAAAAAATCTCTTCTGAATTAGAATATTTAGGTTTTGATTTTTCATATATTGGAACTAAATATTTATATGATTGTATATATGAATGTTATTTATCAGACACATTATATAATATTAATTTTAGTAAACATATTTATCCTATTCTTGCCAAAAAATATAATAAAAGCCAAGTTTTAATAAAAGCAAATATTTTTCAGGCAATTGGTCAAATGTATCGTACAATTGATAAAGATAAACTTTCTACATATTTTGGTTATTCACTATTAGACAAACCAACAACAAAAGAAATTATATTTACAATATTACAAAAAATATCCTAAACTTATAAAGAGAGATCAATACATTGCTCTCTCTTTTTTTGTTGTATGTTAATCTATGTAAAAACTAAAAAAAAAGAGTTTTCCTCTCATTAATTAATGACATCAGAATTTTAAATATTTTCCATAATTCTCTTGAAAAAACTAAAAAAACATCGTATAATATAAAAGTATTATAAATGCGCTCGTAGTTTAGCTGGATAGAATGCAAGGCTACGAACTTTGAGATCGGGGGTTCGAATCCCTCCGGGCGCACCACAGAAATAAAAATCAATCAGAAAATAAATCTGGTTGATTTTTTGTAATAAATGAATTCCAAAGATGTCTAATATATCTTGAATTATAATAAAACTACTGACAAATATAAAAATCCATGATATAATACCAAAAGTTTTTAGCAAAAGCTAAAATAATATCTCCTTTTAGAAATGGCATATTTTGTAACAACAAATAATTTTAAGGGAGGAGCAAACTTATGAAAAGAAAACACCCAAATACTATACCTATGGAAGAGATGACACAAGATTTACTTGATAAAGCATATTCTTGCGAAATGTCCAAAGAACAACTTCTTAAGATGTTTTCTGATTGTATTGAAAAAAAATGGATGGAAGAAGAAGAAAAATTCAGAAAAAAAGTTGAAGTATATCTTCAAAAAAATCAAGGTAATATTGAGTCTTACGAAGCAGATTTTTATGATTCTCGATTTGGATATGAAGATGCTAGAAATATCTATTCAAAATTCAAGATTAAATTCGATTTAAGTCAAAGATATAAATTTTATCTCGAAATTATATGTGCAATGTATAAGCTCCATAGAAATATGAATTACGGAATTGATATAACTTCTCTATATGCTTTATTAAATCATAATCATTTAGATATAGATTTTAATAAATATGCTGAAGTTATCGCTGTTGTTTGTATGATATTTGAAGGGGAAGTTTGTACTAGCACACAATGTGGTGAATTTTATGACCTAAGGAAACAGTACCGAATCCATAATAATTTTCAACTTACAATATTAGGAATGATTTATTTGGTTGAAAAAGAAAATTCTTAAAACAAAGAAAGATTAGTTTGAAATATAACTAATCTTTCTTTGCATAAAATATAAAATAAAATCAATCATAAAAAAATTGAATTTTTATTTATATATCAATAATTTTAAAAACATTTAATGAATCCATATCAGCAACTCTAACTTGTGAATATGATAAAGTATAATAATTTCCGTTAACAAATACAATTCTTCTAACTTCTTCTTCATAATTATTGCTTATAGTTCCAATCTCACCTTGTAATGAAAAACCATTTTCTAAGTCAATTTTATAAATAACTGCTCTCGAATTAGTTTTTAAACCAGATGATGAATTTATTGGAAATGCCATAATTCCTTTTTCTTTTGAAAATATTGCTGATTTATGGTTATATAATAATTCTGAATATGTGTATTTACTATCTCCAACAGCTATTTGAAATAATACTTGTGGATTTGTAAAATCTGAAACATCAAACATTACTAATTTAAGTCCATTATTTGTTACTCTGGTTCCATTTTCTTTTGTATCATATCCAAATCCTATTATATGTTTTTCATCATATGGATGTAAATATACACTATATCCAGGAAGTTTTACTTCTCCTAAAATTTGTAGATTTGTTGCATCTGATAAATCAATTACCCAGAATGGATCTGTTTGTTTAAATGTTACCACATATGCTTTACTTCCCATATATCTTACTGAATATATTTTTTCTCCTTCTGCTAATCCTTCAATTTTTCCTATTTCTTCTAACTTGTCATTTAACACATATAAATTATTACTTGTATTTTGATTTGACCATATTTCTCCTATAGTTGTTGCAATTCTAAAATTATCACCATTCTCATCCATTGAAAATTGGTTATTTACTCTTCCTTCAACTTCACCTTTAGCTTTATATATAATTTTTCCATTATTTAATTCAAATTTCATTAATTTTGTTTTAGTAGAAATAACATTATAATTCTCATCATATTCAACTTTATTTGTTGCAATATACATATTTTTTTCAGATGAATATAAATATGTTCCAGCTCCTAAAAATGTTTGAATATCTGCTTCATTATCTCCATTAATGTTAATACCTACTAATATTAAATAATTTGCATCTTCTGTTTCATCTAAATTATAAATTTTGTCATAACTAATACATTTTTCTTCATTAGATATTGCTGTATCAGTATATTTAGGCATATAATCATTTTCATTTAATTCTTCTATACTTTTACAACTAATATCATATCCATATATGTTTTCACTTACAGCAAAATATATATTTTCATCTATCATTCTTGACATTGATGTTATATAACTTCCTTCTAGCATAACATTTCTTATTTCTTTTGGATTACTTCTATCTGTAATATCATATATTATAATTCCTGTTTTTGACTTTGGTGCTTCACTAATATCTTGCATTTCTGTACTCATTTTTAAATTTTCATTATATGCTATATTTCCTATTAAAGCTAATTTATTATTTTGTACATATATTTCTATAGGATAAAAATTTTCTTCCTTAAAATTTATTTCTGCTATTTTTCCTGATGTTTCTGCATTCTCAGCATTTATTATTATAAGTCTTTGCTTACTTAAATAATAAATATATTTATCATCTGTTTTTACAATATCTCCTTCATCAACATTTTCAACTTGGATATTTGTATTTGATCTAGTTTCTAACATGTCTGATTTAGCTACATCTGTTATACTCTCTTGTAAATTAAATGAATATTTAGTTTCTCCATTTGTAGAATTTTTACTTTTTATAATATTATAAAAATTCTCAAAATTTCCAACAGTTTCTAAATCAATTTTAGCAACATCTTCTTTTTTCATTTCTTGCAATACTTTAGGAGTTTTCTTCTGTGAAAATACTACTACTGATGATAATGCAACAACAAAAACTGCTGCTATATTTATTATTCTCTTCATTACTTTTTGTCTTTTTATTTTTTCTTCTTTTTGATATTCATCATATTTTTTATAAATTTCATCTATAAATTGCTTATCAGTTTTCATATTTATATCCCTCCTCTAATACTATTTTTTCCAATGCTCTTCTTGCTCTATATATCAATATTTTTACATTTGATGTTGTTTTATTTAATACATGTCCTATTTCTTTATAGCTTAATTCTTCTATATCTGCTAAATATATTACATTTTGATATTCTAATTTTAGTTTTTGAATTGCATTTTTTAAATTTTCTGCTCTTTCATTTTTAAATACTTTTTCCTCTAGTTCTTCAACATCTTTAATATTCTCATATTCTTTCTCATCTATTGCTACAATTCTTTTTTCTCTTTTTATATAATTTAACGCTTTTGATTTTGCTATTGTATAAAGATATGTTTTTAAAGAATATTCAAATCTGTAATTTTTCTTATGAATTAATACATATAAAAATACATCTTGTGCTAAATCTTCTGCTATATCTATGCTTTTGGTATATCTTTGTATAAAATATATAATTGAATTTTTATGTCTTTTTACTATTTCTTCAAAACTTTCATTATTTCCTAATAGAAACTCTTTGTATAGTTCTTTGTCTGTTTTCTCTTGCATCTTGAATCCTCCTTTTTCTATCTCTTATACAATCTTATCAGAAAAAAGTTACATCTACAAGAAAAAAGACCATTTCAATTTGAAATAGTCCTTATTTCCATTTATATTTTTCTTTATCTTTTAATTCATTATATATCTCACAAAATCTTTCATATCTACCTTGTGATATTTTTCTATTTTGTACAGCTTGTTTCACTCCACATTTTTCTTCTTTTATATGTGTACAACCAACGAATTCGCAATTTCCTAATTCTTTCTCAATTTCTATAAAATATTTATCTAATTCTGAACTTTCTATTTCATTTATTTCAAAACTTGAAAATCCTGGTGTATCTGCAATATATGTATTTTCTTCAATTTCATATAATTTAGTGTCTGTTGTTGTATTTTTACCTTTTTTATTTTTCTTGCTTACTTCTCCTTCTTGTGTTTTATCTGTATTAAATATTGCATTTATTAGACTTGATTTTCCAACTCCTGAATTTCCTGAAAACACGCTTACTTTATTTTTTAATATTTCTTTTACTTCTTCAATTCCTTTATTTTCTTTTGCACTTGTTACAATTACTTTATATCCAACTTTAGAATATTCTTCTTTTATCTCTATATAACTGTCTTGTAAATCTATTTTATTAATAATAATTATTGCATTTATTCCTAATTTTTCTGCATATGCTAATTGTTTGTCTAACATTAATAAATCTGGTTTTGGATGTTTTGTTGATATTACAAATATTATTTGATCTATATTTGATATTTTAGGCCTTTTTATTTCGTTTTTTCTTTGTTCTACTTTTTCTATAATAGCTTCTGATTTTTCTTCATCTGTTACTTGTATTTCTACATTGTCTCCTACTAATGGTGTTATTTCATTATTTTTTAATTTTCCTCTTGCATACGCATTATATTCTTTGCTTTCTGTTTTTATTTTATATACATTTGAGATATTTCCTATTATTTTTCCTTGCATTATTTATTTGCTTTTCTCCTTTTCTTTTTTATAACATATATATTGTATCATATTTTGGAGAATTATAAAATATATAATAAAAAACTCCCAAAATTAATGAGAGTTTTTATCATTTTATTCAATTGTTAATTTATCTGTATTATTCAAGTTCATATCAACAGTTTTCTTCAAAATGCCATCAATATATACTTTTATTGTAACATTTCCTTTTCCACTAACACTAACTTGTTTATCTGTAACATTTTCTTTTACTTTTTCATCTGTAACAGTTTCGCCATCAACAGTTACCTTTAATTGAATTGTATTTGGTGTATTATCAACTTCAACCTCTTTTTGGATAGTTGTACTTGTTGTTTCACCTTTTACACTTTCTGTAACTGGCTTTTTAATTTTATCTTGATATCCTGTTATTGATTTTACATTTATTGTTACTGTTCCTGTTTTTGTTTCAGCAATTTTATTTACTGTTAAAGTTATTGTTGAACCTTCATCAACTGTTTCACCAGATTTTATACTTTGGTTTAAAACAACTCCATTGTCTTTTGTTTTATCTTCAGTATATTCAATTTCAACAACTAAACCTTTTTCTTCTAAGTTTTTCTTTGCTGTTTCTACATCTTTTTGTAATACTGATGTTACAACAACTTGTTTTATTCCAGTTCCAATGCTTATATATACTTTTACTGTATCTCCAGCATTTACTTCTGTTCCTTCATCTGTTTCTTGTTTTGTAATATATCCTGATTCGATTGTTTTACTTGTTTCTTCTACAAATTCAAGTTTTAATTTAGCATCTTTTGCAGATTTTTCAGCTTCTTCTTTTGTTGTTCCTACAAATTTTGGAACTTTAGTTTTTTCTGTTCCTAAGCTTACTATTACTTTAATTTCAGATTTTTCTTTTACTGTTCCATTTTGAGTATATTTTGGATTTTGTGAAATTATTTTTCCTGCTTCTACATCTGCACTATATTCAGCTTCTCCTTCTGAATATACTAATTTACTATCTTGAACTAATTTTTTGGCTTCATCTACTGTTTTTCCAACTAAATTAGGAATTGCCACATCTTTTGTTCTTGTAGCATTTGCTATTCCTAAAGTTGTTCCTAAACTTAATACAAATAATAATATTAGTCCAACAATTGTTGATAATACTTTATGTTTTTTTACAAATGCAACAAATTTATTTTCCTTTTTCTTTGCAGTTGCTTTTGGTCCTCTATTATCATCTTGAATTGTTGATATTCTTTGTGTTGGGGCATCTACATATTCATTATTATCTACAAAATTTCCTTGTGGCTCTTTTAATGCTCTTTTTAAATCTATTAACATTGCAGTTGCACTTTGATAACGTAAGTTTGGATCTTTCTTTAATGATTTCATTATTATATCATTTACTGCAATTGGAATATTTGGATTTGCAACAATTGCTGCAATTGGCTCTTCCTGCATATGTTTTAATGCCACTGATACTGGTGTATCTGCATCAAATGGTACTCTTCCTGTTAACATTTCATACATAACAACACCTAAAGAGTATATATCAGATTTTTCGTCTGTAAATCCTCCACGTGCATGTTCTGGTGAAAAATAATGTACTGATCCAATAGTTGTTCCAAATGCTGTAATTGTTGAGTTTGATACTGCTTTTGCAATTCCAAAGTCTGTTACTTTTGCAACTCCATCTTCTGTTATTATTATATTATGTGGTTTTATATCTCTATGTATAATATGATTTTTATGTGCTGTTTCTAATGCTGAGGCAATTTGAATTGCTATATTTACTGACCATTTCCATGGAAGTGGTCCTTTTTCTTCTACAATTATATCTTTTAATGTCTTACCTTTTACTAATTCCATTACAATATAATGTAAATTTCCATCAACACCTACATCATACACAGAAACAATATTTGGATGTGTTATACTTGCTGCAGATTGTGCTTCAACTTCAAATCTTTTAACAAATTCTTCATCTGTTGTAAATTCATCTCTTAATATTTTTATTGCTACATATCTATTTAATACATGACATTTTGCCTTGTATACTGTTGCCATTCCTCCACTGCCTATTTTTTCTAATATTTCATATCTGTTTGCTAATAATCTTCCTTTTAAATCCATGATTTTTAAATCCTTCCTAGGTTTTTAGCTAACCCATTGATTTTTCTTTTGAAACTCGAAAATTCAAATCGGGTGAAGAAAATGTGGCAAAACCACACTTTTCTTATAATTTTTTTATTATATGTTTTTAATAATTACAACTGTTATATTATCCATTCCACCATTTTCATTTGCTAAGTCTACTAGCCTTTGTGGTGCTTTTTCAATATTTCCTGTTGCTATTTGAAAGATATCATCTTGTTTTACCATATTTGTAAGTCCATCTGATGAGATTAATAAGATATCTTCTTTTAGAAATCCTTTAACTGCTACATCTGGTTCAACAAATGCATTACATCCTAATGCTTTTAATAGCATATTTTTCTTTGGATGTACTTCAGCTTCTTCTTTTGTTATTGTTCCGTCTTTTACTAATTTTTGAACATAACTATGATCTGTTGTTAATTTTCTTATAAATGTCTTTCTTATTCTATATATTCTGCTATCGCCTATGTGCCCAATATATGCCTTATTATTATATATTAAGCAAACTTCTAAAGTAGTACCCATTCCTTCATATTCTTTATTTTCTCTTGATTTTTCATATACCACCATATTGGCATATTCCATACTACTTGCTATTAGTTGTATAAGACTTTCTCTGTCTTTTGGTGTTTCTTTGAAATTGTTTTCAATATAATTTTTTGTGCATTTTATTGCTAAATTACTTGCAATTTCTCCGCCTTTATATCCACCCATTCCATCTGCTAATAGGTATAGTTTTACTTCACTTGATGAATCAGATATATAATATGCATCTTGGTTCATTTCTCTGACTTTTCCAACGTCTGATTTTGCATAAGCAATTATCATATTTCACCTCATATCTTTCTATATGTTTTTAGTTATATCATATATAAAAATTTTTTTCAATTATTTTCACGAATTTTCCATATTATGATTGTAGGTTTTGTCTTCTTAATTGTCCACAAGCTGCATCTATATCTGAACCCAACTCTCTTCTTATTGTTGCTACTATTCCATGGTCATTTAGATAATCTCTAAACTTAATTATATTTTCATTTGAACTCTTAGTATATGCTCCATTTTCTATTTTATTAATAGGTATCAAATTTACATGACATATCATTCCTCTTAATAAATGTACTAATTCTTTTGCATCTTCTAAATTATCATTATTGTCTTTTGCTAATGCATATTCAAATGAAATTCTTCTATTTGTTTTCGCAATATAATCTTTACAAGCTTGTAATAATTCTTCTATTGGAAATGCATTATTTACAGGCATCATACTACTTCTTTTTTCATTTGTTGTAGCATGTAATGATATTGATAATGTGCATTGAATATTTTCATCTGCTAATCTATAAATTGCTGGTACTAATCCACTTGTTGAAACACTTATATGTCTTGCACCTATATTTATTCCTTTTGGATTATTTATTATTCTAATAGCATTTACAACATTATTATAATTATTTAATGGTTCTCCTATTCCCATAAATACTACATTTGATATTCTTATATTATTGTCTTGTTCTACAGCTAATATTTGTTCTACAATTTCTCCAGATGTTAAATTTCTTACAAATGGAATTCCTGTTGATGCACAGAATTTGCATCCCATTTTACATCCAACTTGTGATGATACACATATACTGTATCCATGATGATAGCTCATTAATACTGTTTCTATTGCATTTCCATCTAATAAGTCAAATAAATATTTTTTTGTTCCATCACTTGACTCTAATTTTCTTAAAATCTTGAAATTGCACATTGTATAATTTTCTTTTAATTTTTCTCTTAGTTGTAAAGAAAGATTTGTCATTTCATCAAATTCTTTGACTTTTTCTTCATATAACCACTTAAATACTTGTTCTGCTCTAAATGGCTTTTCTCCCATTTGAACAAATTCTTCTTTTAGACTATCTAAATTATAATCTTTTATATTTTTCATTATTATTTTTTTCTCCTAATAATCCAATTTTTTTCACATTTTATTGGAAGAAGTATTTTTACTTGTTGACCTTTTACCCCTGGATTTATAAATTCAATTTCTTTGTCTGTTTCTATATCCCACATTTTCTCTATTTTGAATACAACTGGCTCTATATGATGTGGTACTAAAATTTCCATTGTATCTCCAACTTGTAATCTATTTCTTACTTCCATAATTGATTTTTCTTCATTGTATTCCACAACTTTTCCACCAAATTGGTATAACTCATTATATTGGTGTCCATCATATTCTTGTATATCTTGATTTTTTCTATCATTGAAATAAAATGTTGTTAATTCTCTTGTTTTTATTTTTTCAATTTCTTTTAAATATTTATCAACATCATAATGTGATGGATCTTTTTTATAATCATCTATTGCATTTCTATAAACATTTACTATACTTGCAACATAATATTCTGTTTTTAAACGTCCTTCTATTTTTACACTGTCGACTCCCATGTCTATTATTTCTGGAAGTTCTCTTATTAAACATAAATCTTTTGATGAAAATATACTTGTTCCATGTTCGTCCATTTCTATTGGCATATATTGTCCTGGATTATTTCTTTCTTCTGCATATAAATTATATGACCATCTACAGCTTTGTGCACAATCTCCTAAATTAGCACTTCTACAAGCTAAGAAATCACTCAAGAAACATCTTCCAGAATATGCAAAACATATTGCACCATGTACAAATATTTCAATTTCCATTCCTTCTGGTTTATTTGCCATTATATATTTTAATTGTTCTTTATTTAATTCTCTTGCCATTATCATTCTTTTAGCACCATTTTTATACCAGAAATTACATGAGTGTAAGCTTACTAGATTAGCTTGTGTACTTACATTTATTGGAACACTTGGTGCATATTGTTTTAATGTTTCTATTACTCCTCCATCTGCTGCAATTATTCCATCTGGCTTTATTTCTTCTAATTTTTTTGCCATTTCTATTATTTCTGGATATGTTTCATCCCAAGCATATATATTTAAGGCTACATATACTTTTTTTCCAATACTATGTGCATATTTTATTGTTTGTATTAAATCATCATCTTGTATTTCTGCTCTTGATCTTAATGATAATGATGCTGTTCCACAATATACTGCATCTGCTCCGTATAAAAATGCTATTTTTGCTTTTTCAAATGATCCTGCTGGTGCTAATAATTCTATTTCTTTCACTTTATTCTTTTCCTTTCTTCTTTCACGATAGCACATTTTGTGCCTAATAATACAGGTTAAATTATACTCTATTTATGGATTATTGTCAACAAAAAAAGCGAGTCTAAGATTTTCTATCAAATGAAAATTTTAAGAAAATCTAAGACTCGCCATATTTATCTAGTACAGAAAGTTCTCCTACAAGGAGAACTTTCCTACTATATAAAAAAGCCTTAAACACATAAAGTGCTTAAAGCTTATAATTTTACATTATAAATTTTAAATATATAAACAAAACTACCTCTAATATCAATATTGCTGGCATTCCAATTGTAAACTTTAGTTTTTTAGTTTTATGTCTAAATGTGTACATTCCAGAAATTGTTCCAATTCCTCCACCTAATAATGTAATTAAAAATAATGTGTTTTCTGGAATTCTCCATCTTCCTTTTTTTGCTTTTCTTTTATCTGACCACATAACATAAAAACCTATTAAATTTATTATTATTAAATATATTACAAAATTTTTAGTTGTAAATAGATTAAATTCAGCTAAATTTTCCATATTTTATCCTTTTCTATTAAACATTGAACTTAAATACTACTATATCTCCATCTTGCATTACATATTCTTTTCCTTCTTGTCTAACAAGTCCTTTTTCTTTTGCAGCAAGCATTGAGCCTTCTTTCATTAAATCATTATATGATACAACCTCTGCTTTAATAAATCCTCTTTCAAAGTCAGAGTGAATTTTTCCAGCAGCTTGTGGTGCTTTTGTTCCTTTTGTTATTGTCCATGCTCTTACTTCAGTTTCACCAGCTGTAAGGAATGACATTAATCCAAGTAAATCATAGCTTTTCTTTATTAATTTGTCTAATCCTGATTCTTCTAATCCAAGAGCATCTAACATTTCTTTTTTATCTGAATCATCTAGTCCTGATAATTCTTCTTCTATTTTTACACATAGTGGAATTACTTCTGCATGTTCTTTTGCAGCATATTCTTTTACTTGTTTTACCATTTCTTCATCATCTGCTGTTTGAATTTGCTCTTCAGATATATTGGCAATATAAATTATTGGTTTTGATGTTAATAAAAACATATCTTTTACTAATTCTTGTTCATCTTCATTACATTCTACAGCTCTTGCTGGAATTCCGTTATTTAAGTTTTCTTTTAATTTTTCAATTAAGTCTATTTCTGCTTGATATTTTTTATCTGCTTTTAAGTTTTTCTTTGCCTTGTCTAATCTTTTATCAAGTGTTTCTAAATCTGCAAATATTAATTCTAAATTAATTGTTTCTATATCTCTTAATGGATTTACACTTCCATCTACATGTATTACATTTGGATCTTCAAAACATCTTACAACTTGGCAAATTGCGTCTACTTCTCTTATGTGTGATAAAAATTTGTTTCCTAATCCTTCACCTTTGCTTGCTCCTTTTACTAATCCTGCTATATCAACAAATTCTACTATTGCTTTTGTTATTTTGGCTGGATTATACATTTTTGCAAGATTGTCTATTCTTTCATCAGGTACTGCTACAACTCCTACATTTGGTTCTATTGTACAAAATGGATAGTTTGCACATTCTGCTCCTGCTTTTGTTATACTATTAAACATTGTACTTTTTCCTACATTTGGTAAGCCTACTATTCCTATTTTCATTTTATCACATTTCCTTTTCTTATTATTTTACACATATTTTATTATAATACCAATTCTTACTTTTGTAAATATTTTTAACAATAAAAGTGGCTCTAAGAATTTCTATGTAATGGTAATTACTTAGAGGTTCTATAAGTCACATATTTATTCTGTACAGAAAAAAAGAAGCCCTGACTTTATTATATTCAAGGCTTTTTATCTATTAAGCTTCTTCTGGTGCTTTAACAGGGCAAACACCTGCACATGTTCCACATCCTATACATGCAGACTCATCTATAACAAAACAAGTTTCACCTTGTGATATACATCCAACAGGACAATTTGCAGCACATGCACCACAGCTTATACATTTATCACATTGTATTCTGTATGCCATTATATTCACCACCTTTCACTAATTTTCTTCTAATTCATCTTTTTCATTGTCATCTTCATCTACTTTTACATCTTTTATAACTTTTATATCTTTTACTTCATATCTTTTTTGTTTAAAGATGTCTCCATCTTTTATTCTAACTCTAACTGTTTCTTTTAATGTTTCAACATTATCAACTTCTCCAACACCATCTGGCGTTTTTACTATTGCTCCTACATGTGGTAATCTTTTTTCCTTTTCTTCATATACTTCTTGTTCATATTTTAAGCAACACATTAATCTACCACAATTTCCTGAAATTTTCGTTGGGTTTAATGAAAGATTTTGTTCTTTTGCCATTTTTATTGATACTGTTTCAAAGTCTCCTAAAAATGAACAGCAACATAATTCACGTCCACAAACTCCATTCCCACCAATTCTTTTTACTTCATCTCTTACACCTATTTGTCTTAATTCTATTCTTGTCTTATATGTTGCAGCTAAATCTTTAACAAGTTCTCTAAAATCTACTCTTCCATCTGATGTAAATGAAAATAATATTTTACTATTATCAAATTTATATTCTACATCTGTTAAAGTCATGTCTAATTTATATTCTTTAATTTTTTTATTACAATATTCAAATGCTTCTTTTTCTTTCTTTTTTAAGTCTTCTGCATGTTTTAAATCTTTACTTGATGCAAGTCTTAAAACTTTTTTTAATGGTGTGTTTAATTTTTCTTCATCTATCATTCTTCCTGGAATTATTACTTCTGCAATATCTTCACCTTGTGTTGTTTCAACAATAATATATTCACCCTTTTGGACTTCTAGCCATTTAGGATCAAAAAAATATATTTTTCCTAATCTCTTAAATCTAACTCCTACTATTTTTTTCATTCATTACGTCCTTTCTATTTTCGAAATAAATAATTTATATTAAATAATAAATTATCTATGCACATATCATAATTACTATTTGCTTTTAGTCTTTTTTTAGTTTCTTCTACAATATCTATAGCATTTATATATCTTAAATCTTCTTTGCTTAATTTTAACAATAAAACATTCATATATTCTAAAACAGAGTAAATTTCTTCTTTTGCTTTATATATTTCTTCTGACATTTTTACAATATCTATTACATCTTTATTTTTAAAACTTTTTAATATATTTTCAATATTTTCATATAAAGTTTTATTTTCATTTAGTTTTAATGCTTTTCCTATACTACCTTGCGAAAGATTTATTATACTATCATCAATCTCTATTTCTGGATAATTTTGTTTTATATAACCTTTCACTTCAGAAATTTCTAAATTTTCGAAATGTATTCTCGTACATCTTGATTTTATAGTACTTAACATATTATCTTCATTTGAACATATTAATATAATCGTTACATATTCTGGTGGTTCTTCTAATGTTTTTAATAAGCAATTTTGTGCTTCTGATGTCATAGTATCACTATCATCTATTATATATACTTTATTGTCTGATACTATTGGTTTTTCTGCTACTTTTCTTTGCATTTCTCTTATTTGATCTATTTTTACTTTTCCATCTTGTGGTTCTATCATCATAAAATCTGGATTATTGTTAGAATCAAATTCTATACATGCTTTACATCTACAATTTTCTTCATTTGGTGTTAAACATAGTAATTTTTTGGCAAATTCTAAAGCTATTTTTTTCTTTCCAATTCCTTCTGTTCCCCAAAACAAATAACTATGTGATGTTTTATTTAATTCTAAGGCTTTTTTTAATATTGTTTTATTTTTTTCATTTCCAATTATTTTTTCAAACAATTTTTATTCCTCCAAATTTAATTTTCACATTTTATATTCTTATATATTAATTATTTTTATACCTAATTATTATACATTATATTAACATTTTTTTCAAGATTATTTACCATATATTTTAAATGCAGATAGTTTATACTATCTGCATTTGATAATTTGTTATTATACTTTTCCAAATTTATTTAATGGCCAAAATCTAAATAATACTTTTCCTTCTATTTTCTCTAATGGTATACAACCAAATGATCTACAATCTCTACTTCCTGTTCTATTATCTCCTAGACAAAATACACAATTTTCAGGTACTGTAAATCCTGTGAAATTCCCTTCATGTGTTGCATCTTGATGCATATCTGTAACTACCCCTGATTGTAAATAATCTTCTTGTAGCTTTTCTCCATTAATATATACTGCTCCATCTTTTATTTCTAGATAATCTCCTGGTAACCCTATTACCCTTTTTATATAACTTGTTTTAGATGTTTCTAACACATAATATGCAAATTTATTCCAAAATCCTTGTGGTTCATTTTCGTATGTTGCAACTGGATTTGTTAAATCTATTTCTTCTTTTGATACCCATGTTTTACTTGGAGCTTCAAAAGTAACTATATCTCCTCTATTGGGAAGTTTTTTTGTTGTTCTTCCTAATCTGCTTAACCACAATCTTTCACCTTCATGCAATGTTGGAAACATTGATGACATTCTTACTTCTGTTGGTGTTCCTATATAATATCTTACTATTAATGCTAGCACTACTGCTATTACAAAACATAATATCCATTCTATTGTTTCTTTTATTATTGATTTACCCATTTTTATCACATTCCTATTCTTTGTTTTCTCACGTTACCTATTTATTATATATTATTTGAATATTTTTTTCAATATTTATCCTATATTTTTCTATATCTTCTACAATCTACTTTTCCCCTTAAGTATTTTGAAATTTTTTCACCTTTTATCAAATTTTCTTTTTGCTGTTTTGTAAGTGTTTTGATTTGATATTCTAATTTACATGCTAATGATTTTTCTTTACTTTTCCATGCTATTTCTAATTTTTCAGCATTATGTGATTTTGTATATTTTGCACCTCTTTTATCTTTAGTTATATGTTCTTCTATTCTTCTTTCTAAGTTATTTGTCATTCCTGTATAAATTGAATTATCTGAACATCTTATCATATATGTATAATACATTTTTTCATCTCCGTTTTATAGTAAAAACACCTTAAAATACAATACTGTAAATTAAGGTGTTTTTTTATTATACCAATAACTTGTATAAATGTTATGGTGAGCCAGAAGGGATTCGAACCCCCGACCCTTTGCTTAGAAGGCAAATGCTCTATCCAACTGAGCTACTGACTCATGTGTCTTAACACTTAAATATAATATCACAATTTAAGTATTAAGTCAACATTTTTTTGAAAATTTTTACACATTTTTATTAGTTAATTTCAATTTTTTCGCTAATATTATTATTATCTATATTTTTTGGTGGTTTCTCTAACAATTCTGGTCTCTTTAAATATTTATTTAATTGCTTAAATGATGTTGCATAATAATGTCCATCACATATTCTCTCATCACCAACAAAAGCAATTGTTATGCACTTTTCCTCTTTTATTTCATCTTCTTCATATATATAACTTTTTTTCTTTTTTCCCATAGAGAAAAATAAACTTGTTGTTCCAAAATTATATATATGATGATATATGCTATCAATTCCAAGTGAACCTACGTTTGTTAGAAATACACTTGTATGAAATGGACTTGCTTTTATTACTGCTTTAGGCATAATTCCATGTTTATCTAAAAATTTTAATATCTTTACTGCAAATAATATCAAAAAATTCGGAACTAAATTTAATATTTTTACAAGATTATCTGTTTTATTTGCTGTTTGCACATCTTTATTTTTCTCAATTGTTGCATCAACTTTTTCTTTAATTTCTAATATTGTTTCTGTTCCTTTAAATGGTATTTTTACTACAGTCTCTTGCCCATCATCTGTCAAGCTTTTCTTTATTGAAAGAGATACATATATTGTATCTCTTTGATATGTTGTTCCATTCATTACAAATCTATTTAATTTTGGTCTTTCATTTATTATTCTTACAATTCCTGCATATATAATATTCATATATGACATTCTTATTCCATCTTGTGCCTTCTTATCTATGTATTCATCCATATCACTTAATGGTATATCTTGTTTAAAATATACTTGTGCATCACTTCTGTCAATCATTACAGAAGGTAATATTCTAAAAATTGGTTCTAAATTCTTTACTTTTTTTCCATCGGCTCTATGTCCAAACATCCTTTGCTTCCTTTTCTTAAAAGTCTATGTTTTTGACTAAATTCCTAAAATTTTTGCTTCAACATTAAACATTTTATATTTATTTGTTTTTTCATCTATTTTAAATTCAATTAATGTATTTTCAAGTGTTTCTTCATTTTGTCTTAAATCTGTTGTAAAATATAATTTTATTTGTGGTATTTCTACTTTATTTGTTACTATTTCTCTAAATGCTTCTGCTGTGTGTTTATCATCTTCACAAATCAAAATTAATTGTGGCATTGAAGAATATCCTGAATCCCCTGGTACAAAGTTTTCATAAAATTCTTTGTACATTGTCATTTTATCAACTAATTTTTTTTGCCAATCTTGTTCTCTTCTTACCGCTTCAAACAAAAATGTTATTGATTTATTATTTTTTGTTAATTTTACAGATCCTCCTGTTGCTTTAAATGTTTTTCCAGAAATCTTTGCTTGAATCGTTGGTTTTACAACATAGCTATCAAATGCTTTTACTTTTCTAAGATATGCTATAATTGTTTGATTTCCTGCTAATCTCTTTTTTATCATTGCAACTGGTTTTACATTATCTGTTTGTTGCCACTTACATTCTATTTCCTTTGATGTTAACAAATATTTTCCCATCTTTTCAAGACAATATATTCTATATATTCCTTTTCCTTCTTCAGATGTAAAGTAATATCTTGTTAATATTTTTGATTTTACTAATTGATCTAATTTATTATTTAATTTATCTTGTGATTGTGGGTTAATTCCTTTCCATTCAAGCATTTGATAAATTTGTCTTGATGTTATAAATTCAAATTCATTTACTAATTCTAGTATTGCAAAATGAATATCTGTTATATGTCCAATGTTTATTTTATGTATTATTTGATTCATTGATACATATCCATCTTTTCCATCAAATGTTTTTATTTCACCTTCTCTTATAGCAAATGGTGATACTTGTGCTTTTATTTGGCTATCTTCAACCATATTTAATTCCTCCTTTTGCCAAAACACATTTTTGTTTTAGCTTATATACTTTTTATATTTATAATTATATTATCGTTAGTTTTAATTTCTTTTTTTCTGGTTGTATTTTCTTTATACATACATCAACAGATTGACCATATTGTAAATTTTCATTATATTCTGTCATTCCTACTAAATTTGGAGTTATTTCTATAAATACTCCATTTTTATTTTTTTCAGTATCTCTTACTATTCCTTTAACTGTCATTCCTTCCTGAAAATTTTTTACATTTTCTTCCCAAGTTCCCAAACAATCTTTGTATGATAAATTTATTTTACCTGTTTTTTTATCAATGGATTTTACTTTACATTGTATTTCTTGTCCTATCTTTACTCTATCTTTTGGTGATTTTATTCTCACAACAGATAAATCTTCAATAAAAACAAGTCCAGATTTTCCATCTTCCATTTCTACAAAAGCCCCATATGGTTGCATTCCACTGACTCTTGCATTTACAATTTGTCCTTCTTTTAATTCCATTATTTCTCCTCTGTATTTTTATATTATTTTCTTATGTAATTTGTATTTCAATTATACAGCTTTTTTTAATATTTTTCAACTGTTTATTTTCCTATTAAGGTTTTTACTTCAAAATCTTTTAGATATCTCCATTTTCCAAGTTCTATATCTTTTACTCCAATATTTCCTATCTTGCTTCTATGTAAAGCTATTACTCTTCTTCCAACAGATTCACACATTCTTCTTACCTGTCTATTTTTCCCTTCATGTATTGTTATTTCTAATCTTGATATATCTTTTTCTTCATCTGTTTTTAAAATTTTTACTTTTGCTGGTCTTGTAGTATAATCATCTATTTTTACACCTTTTCTTAATTGTTCTACTTCTTCATTTTTTATTATGCCTTTTACTGTAACTGTGTATGTTTTTGTTATCTCATGTTTTGGATGTGTTACTTTATATACAAAATCTCCATCATTTGTTAAAATCAAAGCTCCTGATGTATACATATCTAATCTTCCAACAGGTACAACTCTTTCTCTAACTTTTACTAAATCCAACACTTTGTCTCTTCCAAATTGCTCATCAGATGTTGTTACATATCCAATTGGTTTATTTAATAAAATATATACTTTTCTTTCTTCTTGTTTTACATTTTTGCCTTCAAATGTTATTTTGTCTTTTTCAGGATTTACCTTAACACCTAGTTCTGTAATTGTTTTTCCATTTACTTGAACTTTTCCTTGTGTAATATATTCTTCGCATTTTCTTCTTGATGCAATTCCACATTCTGCTAAATATTTTTGAAGTCTCTCTTCCATATTAATTTGCACGATATTAATCATGCTCTCCTTTCTTTTTATGTACTATTTTTATATTTCCTGCATATTATATATTAATTCCTTTTACTTTTCTAAAAGGCTTTATATAGATTTCTCCGGCAAGGTTCTCTTGCCGGTTATTTTATTTCTCTATCTTTTAATTTATCAAGTATATCTTTAAAATATTGTGGTAATTCTGCTTCAAGGCACATATCTTTTTGAGTTATTGGATGTTTAAATTCTAATTTTTGAGCATGTAAACATTGTCCAATAACATCAAATTCATTTTTTCCATTTGAATATGTATAATCACCAACAATAGGATATCCTATATGTGATAAATGTACACGTATTTGATGTGTTCTTCCTGTTTCTATATTTACTTTCAACAATGTGTATTTATCAAATCTTTTTAATACTTTTATATGTGTTATTGCATTTTTACCATTTTTATTAACAGCCATCTTTTTTCTATCTGATGTACTTCTTCCAATTGGCATATCTATTGTTGCTTCATTTTCTTTAAAAACACCTCTAACAAGCGCAATATATGTTTTCTTTACTTCATGATTTTTTATTTGTTCACTCATTTTTACATGTGCATTATCATTTTTAGCAACAATTAATAGTCCTGATGTATCTTTATCTATTCTATGTACTATACCTGGTCTTATTTCTCCACCAATTCCAGACAAACTATTTTTACATATTGCCATAATAGCATTTACTAATGTTCCATCTGGATTACCATTTGCGGGATGTACCACCATTCCTTTAGGCTTATTTACAACTATAATATCACTATCTTCATATATAATTTCAATTGGGATATTTTGTGCTTTTAGTTCTATTTGTTTTGGTTCTGGTATTTCAACTGATATTTTATCATTTTCTTGAATTTTATATGATACTTTTGCATTTTTTCCATTAACTAATATATTTCCATCTTCAATTAATCTTTGTGCAGATGTTCTAGTTATATCTGTATCAACACTTGGTATATATGTATCTAAACGTTTTCCTTTTTCTTCTTGGCTAACTATATATTCTTTCATTTTGTTTCCTCTTTTTCTTTTACTTCACTTAAAAATTTTGTTTCTACATATAATTTATCTGCAACTGCTTGTACAACATTTTTTAATAAATATTGTTCTTCTGTCATTCTGTCTATATGTGGAAACTCTTTACGTACAAATACATTTTTTATTGATATTTCCAAATTTGCACAAAATCTATTATATGCTTTACTTAACTCAAAATACTTTGTTGTTTCAGATATTAATTTTCCAATATCTCCTATGCTATATACTTGTTTTAAAATACATATTACCATTAAATATGCAATATGTGTTTTGCCATATTTTTTCTTTTCAGGTGCTGGCATTATTCCTTGTTTTACATAGTTATTTATCATTGTTTTAGTTATTATTTTATCATCATTATTTGAACTCAATATTCCTAAATATTTTTCTAAATAATTTACTACTTGATCTAAATATAAATCAATTTCTGGCAATTCATTCCACCTTGGTAAGTGATGTTTGGTTATTTTTTCAATTCTTTCTTCATTATTTTGCATCTTTTATCACATTCTTTCTTTAATATACAATTATTTAACTCTCTAATTATCTAATTTTTCTCTTTTGCATATTATAAGAAATTTTAGCAACAAAACTAGCAGGTGCTAATTTTGCTCCAATTCTTGCTAATTTTATTTTCCAACCTGGAACAATATAAAATTTTCCTTTAAAAAATTTATTTATAGCATATTTTGCAACATATTCACTACTCAAACCTTTTAATGCAAATTCAACATCTGCAACTTTATTAAAGTTTGTATCTACTGGTCCTGGGCACAAAATACTAATTTGTACTTTTGATTTTTTTCTTCTTAGTTCTTCTCTAATTGATTCTGAAAATCTTACTACATAATTTTTTGTTGAATAATATGTTGTCATAAGTGGTCCTGGCATAAATCCAGCAATTGATGCTACATTTAATATTTTTCCACTATCTTTTTTTATCATTTCTTTTAAATATAATTTTGTTAAAATATGATATGCTATTATATTTGTATGAATCATTTGAATATCTTTATCTAAACTTGTTTCTTCAAAATGTCCACAATCTCCAAATCCAGCATTATTTATTAATATATCTATATCCTTATTTTCTTCATATATTTTTTTACAATTCTCTTCTTTTGATATATCCATAACAACAATTTTTGTTTCTGTTTTTAATTGTTTTTTTACTTCTTCTAGCCTTTTTTCATCTCTTGCTACTAATATCAAGTCATATCCCTTTTGGCTTAATATTTTTGCCATATCTCTTCCCATTCCTGAAGAAGCTCCTGTTATTAATGCCTTCATTTATATCTTCCTTTCATAAAATAAATTATTTTTAATTTAAAAACCTCTTGAAAATGTTTCAACTATAGTATCTACTAAAAGTTTTATTATAACATTATTATTATATAAATTTATAAAAAACTTTCTTGTAAATGGTACTATTGCTAGTACAAGTCCAATCACAATCAAAATCGCAATATATATTACAATTTTCTTTATTTTTTCAAGTGAAATCTTTGTTTTTTTTCTTTCATATCTCATTTGTGGCTGTTTTGTAGCCTTTTTTATTTGTTCATAATATCTTTGCATAATAGACATTTCTTCTAATCGTTCCTGATTTTGGCTCATTTCTCTTTGATTAGCTACTCTTTTTAAATCTTTTTTTAGTCTATTATTTTCTTGAATTATTCTATTATATTCTTCTATAGATACACTTTGTCTCTTTATTTTTTCGTCGTATTCTCTTCTTTTAAAATCATTTGATAATATTTCATAAGCTTCATTTATTTGGCGCATTTTATCTTGGCAATTACTATTATTTTGTAAGTCTGGATGATATTTTTTTGCAAGTGTTTTATATGCTTTTTCGATTACTTCTTCTGAAGCATTTTTATCTACTTCTAATATTTCATAATAATTTTTCATACTTCATTATGCTGGCTTTTCTTTTGTTTTTATATTTACCTTTGCCTGCATCTCCTCCGTCTTGTTTTATTTTACCTTAAATTGCAAAAATAAGCAAGTAAATACTTGCTTATTTTAACAATTCATGATATTTGACCGATAAATTATTATTTTCTTTTATTTCTTCTTCACTTAGTGCTCTATTATATAATCTTAATGTATATGTATTCAATTTTGAATAATGCCACATTCCATCATTTGACATACTTGATCTTCCTATACAAAAATAATTTAGTTGATTTAAAACTTTACTAGCAAAATAATCCCAATTTCTTTTATCATATAGTCCCTCATATTTTTTATTTCCATCTATATATAAAGTTCCTTTATAATATTCTTTTTGATCTTTTTTTACTATATTATTTGCGTCAAGTGTAATTGTATAATATATATCTTGATTAATTAAATTATCAATAGGATACCATATATTCCATGCAGCACCATTTTCACTATAGTCACTTGTTGTATTATAAAATCCAGCATTCCATTTTATATATTTTTGATTTTGAATTCCAAATCTAAATTGTGCTTGATTTTGTTCTACACCATTCCAATAGCAGAATATTCCTGTATAACTAGAATTAACAACTTTATTATTATAATATGATTTTCCTTGATTTACTTTTCCATAAAATTCAAATGAAAAACCATTTTGTGCTAATTTTGCTTTTTCATCTTCTGTATTATATTTTATTTTTATATAATCATCAATTCCATCAAGATTAAATGATTTTGTTGTCATTCCACTTTCTTCATTCCAGTTGAAATTTACTAATTCAACATTTTCTCCCAGTATTTCTTTACTATTTTCATTTAATTCATCTTGATTATTTGTATCTATTATTGCAGAATCCATATTAAATATCAATCCATCTGTTACTGCCAAACTGCTTTTATATGATAATTCTGTATACTTTTCTTCTAATTGCTTAAATTCACCTGTTTCATAATTTACTAACCATTCATATTGTGTTTCTCCATATTTAGGAATTTCTGTTCCTTTTGCAACAAAACACCAATCTGTTCCGTATTTTTCTAATGTATCATCAATTATAATTATATCCCATTTTTTACCGTTTTCTAATGTTTTATCATATAATGGTGTTCCTATATAATATTCATTATTTTCATCCAAATATTTTTCCATTTTTGCTAATGATAATGCCAATTGTATTGCTTCTTTTTCACTTGATACTTTTGACATTTTCTTTGCTGTTTGAGCTTTTTCTGTTATTCCGCTATTTCCTGTTAATGTTGATACTGTTACTCCAGCTAATATTAGCATTACTATTATTGTTACTGCTAATGCTATTAATGTTACTCCTTTATTTTCTTTTGTTTTCATATATTTCTCCTTCTTTCATTAAGTATCATACTTAAGGATTTTCCATTTAACCATTAATAGCTTATTTTTCATAATTTATAACTTATTGATATTAGAAAAAAATATTTCTTTGAATATTATTTCTTATTGACATTAGTCTATTTTATTGATAATATTTTATTAGTAAATAAATTAAGTATGATACTTAAGGAAAAAAGAATTGGAATGTATTTTATTTTCCAATTCTTTTTATCTATCTTATATAATTTTTATCATCTGCATATGGAATATCTTCCTTTGAAAACTCCCATGGTTTGTCAGATGTAAGTTTTCTCCATAAAGATGCATATGGTTCTAATGTAAACTCTTCTGTTAAACTATTTAAATCAATATCTGGTAATAATTCTAATGGATCTATTGTATATGCTAATCCTGTTTCTTCTGTATTAGATTTTCTTATTTCCAAATGAAGATGTGGCACTCTTGAACCACCACTTGAACCTGTTTTTCCTATTATATCAGTTGTTGTTACTTTATCTCCTGGCTTTACTAAAATTTCTCTTAAATGTCCATATACAACTCTTCTACCATCATCATTTAATATTTCAACTTTATTTCCATATCCATCATTAAATGCATCAAAACCTTCTGTGGTTGTTCCATCAAATTCTGCTAACAATACTGTTCCAGAAGTTATAGGATGTACTTCTGTTCCTATATCTGCTGTTATATCAAACCCTGAATGTGCTCTTTCTTTAAATAGCACATAATGATTTTTTCTTATTCCCCATTTATCATGTTCTGCTACTTTGTATTTTGGCTTAATTGGCCATATATATTTACTATCTTTCATTTTTCTTCAATCCTTTCCTATGTACATTTTATTGTTGTAGTCCTTGCTGACTATTTTCAACTTTTTGAATTCTTTGTTTTAGCCTTAATACTTTTCTTTCTTTTTCAGGAATAAATTTATGATTTATTCCTTTTAATTTACCATCAATTGTTTTGGCTTTAATCAATCTCTTTTTTTCTTTTTCTTCATATTCTAATTGTTCTTGTAAAATTTGCAATTGTCTTGAAGCTGGTATATTTTTATTATTTGGATTGTATCCATAAAGAACTGCAATTTTATCATACATGTCTGTTAAATATTCCATTGCCTTCTCTCTTGGAATTTTACATATATGTACTTCTCTATCTCTTCCTTGTCTACGATTTACATATAAACTATCTTTTAATCCAAAAAATTCTGAAACATATTTTGATGATAAATTATCTCTATGTAATGTTGAGCATAAAAATATTTCTTTATTTTGTGAATTCTTAAAAAATTGTTCTATATGTTTTTGAATTCCATTGTATAATATTATTCTTGCTAATCCAACACTTCTATTATGCGGATTTGTTAAATATGTATCTAATTCTACTGCATTTCCTGTATTTGCTGTATAATATTGTGTTTCATCAAATTCTGGCTCTTCATGAATTTTTAATTTTCCATTATGCATTAATTCTGCATATTCTTTTTCTTCTTCCATAAAAGTTTCATAGTCTTGAATTTCAGAACTTTCTTCTCCATTCCTTTTTCCAAACTCTGCTTCAATATCTTCAAGTGTTATCCAGTAAAACATTTCATATTTTTTTGCAATTTCTTTTCCATAATTTTGTATAATATATTCTGACATATATCTATTAAGATTTTCTCTTAGTTCACTTTTTTCATGATATTCATTTTGCTCTAATTCTTGTTGTAAATATCCATATAAAGAATCCTCTGTACTTCTTCCAGATTGTCTTAATATTCTTCTTTTTGCATATTCAAATGCTTTTATTTTTATAATATAAATATTTCTTAAATCTTTCTTGTAATCTCTATCTGATAAATATTGTGATTTTACATATTGCTTATATTTTTCACCATATTTAAAATATTTTGTAATATCATTATATGTAAATGGACTTTGTCCTTGTGTTACATATGTTGCAGCTTCAACTTTATCATTTTCATCTGTTGCAACAATTACTGAATTTTCATTTGAATGTACATATTCTGATATTCCTTCTCTTCCTGTGTCAAATAATTGACCTTCTCTTCCTTCTTTCTTCATTGCTTCTAGACTTATTTGCTCTAGTTCTACTATTTGGTCTAGATATTTTTCTTCATTATCTTTCGTAAGTTCAACTATTTTAATCATATTTTTGCACCTCTTAGGGGTATAATAAGCCACAAAATATAATTATATCTTGTTAAGCTAATATTTACTTTTTTATAAATCATAAAAGCCTTTGTAAAAAGGCTCTTTCTAAAATATATACTTGTCTTTTGTAATTATTCTTTATTTATGAAATTTATTTAAAAATGTTCCAACAAAATGTACAATTGGTGTTGAATTATTATTTGCAACTTCTTTTCCCAAGGCTTTTCCACCTACTGTTAAGGATGCAACCATAGCACTTATTACAAATTGTAAGTTCACTCCAAATTTTTCTGTTATTTTTGATGCAATCATTGCACTTATAGCTCCACTTAGTACTCCACATATATCTCCTATTACGTCTGCACATATATTTGCAACTCTTGCTGAATTTTTTATTAATTTAATAGATGTTTTTGCACCTTTTACTTTTTTTGTTGCTTTTGCATGAAACTCTTCTTCATTAGCGACTGTTACTGCAACTCCTATTATATCAAATCCTATTCCTATTGCAATAACTAATATTAATATAAATATTGATGCTCCTAAATTTAAGTTAGATACTCCATTTGTTGATACATATGAAAAACATATTGATAACACAAATGTTATTATAAATACTTCTATAAACCACTTGAGCTTCGAGTGATCTTTTCCTTTTGAATTTTTACTCATTTTTTATTTTTTTCATTCTCCTTAATAATTGTTTTTATAAAAAAGGTGAAGATGGTAAAACCTAAGTAAATTTTACGGTTTAGGTCTAGTTGAATTTCTCTATTCTTTACTATGTATTACTACATAGCTGTTTCCATTTAAAAGAACATTCACATATTGCAGTGAACACTAGATCACCACTTAAATCCGTACCTTAATCCTCAGATTTCTATGCTTCTTGCCTGAAGCAAACATTCTAGAAGTTTTCCTTGACATGTCTAATATTATTACTAGTCTCTTTTGCAAGTGTAATTTCATAAATGTTACTTAATCCCAATACCCTCACTCAAGACAGGCTACTCTATGTATTTTGTGTCTTGGCACTCACCATAGGTTTACTTAAATGATTTCTAAGCCTCAACGAAACAGGGGATTCTATATATGCCATTATATATTACCCCGTGCCTCTTACCTTCCTGAAAACACACAAAACTGGCATTTCGCGCACAAACAAGAAGCTTCATGTATGCCCTTTAGTGGATTTTTAGCCCCACCCTCATAATAAATGACACGACTAGAATAATGCACCATCAGTTGTTATTATATCATATTTTTTTTTTAGTTTCAAGTGAATTTTCTGTGAAATTTATCACAACAAATAATATTTTACTTTTATGTAAAATAATGTATTATTTTACTTTTTTTAAGATAAATGTAAAAAAATGTTGACTTTTATTTGTTTTTCTATTACAATAAATTTAAATTTTTTGGTTACAAAATAATATGATTATTAATCTATTATTTTAGTAATATAGTAATTCTAGCATCATGAAAAAGGAGTTTATTATGAAAAAAATCTTATCTCTACTTATTGCGTTTTCTTTAACATTCGTTTTTTCGGTAAATGCCTTTGCTACAAATGTTCCAAAAGATAAAGAAAACATTTCTAGCGAAAATGTTTATTCTGCAAAAGCTTCTACTGCCGGTGGCAGTGATTCCGGCTATTTTCATGGGGATGGACATCTCTATATTAATATGCGCGAAACAAATCGAGCAGTAGACGTATACGTACAAGTCGTATCTTCTACGAAAGAAGATATGAATCAAACTTATTATGTTGCCTGGAATACTCCATCAGGTAAGTCTTATGTTCTTTCTGCTGTAAAGGGAGATGGTTCTAAAAATTATTTTAATTTACATGTGGCAGAACAAGGAACTCATGAATTTTACATCTATCGATGGGATGGTTCCAACGATAAATTCACAGCAGGAGCTTTCATAAAGAGTAGAAACTAAATTTTAATAGCCAGCTAGAATTACTATAAAAAGGGAAAGATACATTATCTTTCCCTTACTTTATTATTACTGTTTTGTATATTCTGAAATATCTGGCTTTTGTACATCTATATCATTAACTGATTTCGCTTCATATTGATTTTTTCCTTCTTCATCTTCATTCTTTATATATAATGATATTCCTGTTTCTTTATCTATATATGCCTCACTATTATTTAATTCTATATACCAACACATTGTATTATCATATTTTTTTGAAGTTATTTTGCAATTAAAATTTAATGCTAATTCAATTAATTTGTTGTTTTCTAATATAATACTATTTACAGGAGCTTCATTAATTCCACTTGCATCTGTTGAATAAACTTTTGATTTTTCAAATAATTTATATCCTTCATTAGTTGTTCTATCTCTCCATGTTATGACTTTAGAATTATCACTCTTCAAATAAGACTCTTGTAAAATTAAATCCCCTTTTCTCCAAACTGAATTTGTATAATCTTCATTTTCATATGAATAGTAATAATTTATATCACTTATACTTTTATTATATCTTGTTAAAATATCTTTTAAAATATTATACCTAAAAAAGATTATTCCTAACAACATAACAACAATTATAATAAAAATAATCAAAACAAATTTAATTTTTTTATTCATTTTCTCCCCCCCTTTTCAATCATTATTTATTTTATTATAGCTAAATAAATTTATATTGTAAATAGAAAAAAATCTTTTTTTATCTTTTACGACTACATTTTAAGTCATATTTTGTCACTTTTTGTCACTTTTTGTCGCATTTTGTAATTCGTGATTTATAATTTTATCATAAAAAAAGAGAAAAAACTCTTTTTAATGTTCACTCAAAATAAGTTTCTTTAAGTTCTTTCTCTTTAATTTTTATTTAATATTAATTTACATACAATTAAACTCATATCATCTTTTGTAACACCATAACTATTATCAACAGCCTCATTTAAAATTAAATCAGCTATTTTTTGTACACTTGTTGTTTCTATATCCTCTAACAAATATTTAACCCATAATTCCTTATTTTTATATTCAACATTTGCATCAAGAATTCCATCACTACACATTACAAAAATATCTTGATTTTCTATATCTTTATCATATGTAGTTAAATTAATATCTTTCAATATTCCTGCTGGTAAGCTTAATGATTTTATTATATGAACACTATTACCATTTTTTACATATGTTGGACATGCCCCATTTTTTATAAATTCTACTTTTCCATTAAATAAATCTATTATCATAATGTCTAATGTTGCAAATATTTCTTCATTTGCATTCATTATTGTTGTATTTATTAAATCTATTGATGTGTTTTTATCAAATCCAGACATTAATAATCTTTCTAGCATTTTTATTGCTATTTGGCTACTTTTTCTTGCTTCAGGTCCTGACCCCATTCCATCACTTATTGCCATAAGATATTTTCCATCATTTAATCTAATTTGTAATATGCTATCTCCTGAAACAGGACTACCATTTTTTATTTTTGAGTCTTGTCCTATTTGCAATAAATATTTATCTGATGACATATAGCAAAATACTCTTTTTCCTTGTTTATTTAATCTTTTGGTTTTTACTTCATTAATCATTAATTTTTCATCTAAATTTTTCTCTAATACTGCTTGAATTTTTTCAATATCTTTATTTTCACTAATTTTGCTATCTTCTGTTAAATATAATTCAATATATGTTCTTTTTTCTTTTGTAGTAATTTCTAAATTTTCAACAAAAATGCCTTTAATTTCTAGCATATCTATAATTTTCTTTTTTTGGTCAATATATGTATCTTTAGTATTATTTTCTTTTTCTATTTTCACAGCAATACTAGAAATTGCTTTTGAAACTCCATCTAATTGTGCTTGTACATTTTTTTTATTTGATTTTACTTTTTCTTCCCAAATAAAATCTTTTTTACTCGTTTTATATGCAAAATTAATTGCTTTTACTATTTGTTCTATTTCTTTTTTTATTTTTTTATTATCTAGTGTAACTATATAATTATCAAATTTTGCAAATACATTTATTAAATCTTTAGCTGTCATTTCTTGTTTATCAATTAAAACTTCAAATATTTCATCTACAATTCCATTTTTTGTATTTGATATATCATCATATAACAGATTATCTTCTAATCCATCTAAATTATTTAATAATTCTGTTATAAATGTATTTTTGTTTTTCTTTTTTGCTTCTTCTGCTGTACTATCTAGTTCGTAAGTATCTGCAATGTCTTTAATTGTTTCAGAGACCATATTTAATTGATTAACTGTTTCTTCACCTTGTGATAATCTATTATTTTTAAATGATGGAAAATAATTTTCTTTTGGATTTAATTCTTCTATATCTATTCCAACCCAATTCGGAACTGCTAATAATCCAATTGCTGCAACTAAAATTTCTTTAAACATTGCAAAATTGCTTGTATCACCTTTTGCAACATATATTAAAATTCCATTTCCTATTACAAATCCTGCAACTACACCAATTTTTCCATATTTATTAAATAATCCTGCTATCATTCCCGCAACAGCATATTCAGCCACTATTATTGGATCATTTTGAGCAATAATTCCTAATGTAACTCCAATTGTAACTCCTGCTGTTGTTCCTATTAGTACACCATTTCTCCATCCAAGTAGCAATACCATAAATATACTTAATATATTTCTTATAGATAATCCAAATATTGATAAATTTCCAAATGCAGAGCATGCTATTGATACTAAAAGACTTGCTCCTATAATTTCTTCAATTGAAAATGCCCTTCTATCAGTAATTTCTTGAATTACTACTAAAGAATTTACAAAAATTTTATAAAATATAACAGAAAGTACAGCTAAAGTTATGTGTAATAATAAATCCCCTATTGTAAATTTAGTTAGTATGAGTTTTGCAACCATAACTAAAATAATACTAAAAAATATATGTTTGGAAATTTGCATTTGTTCATCTTTATATTCATCATTTTCCTTTGGTGGCTTTATGCACATTGTTATTAATAGCATCAAAATTATTAATATATAATTTAAAGCTCCAATTGTTCCAACTTCAACAATATTGCCTATTAATCCAACAATTAATACTACTATTGCTGGAACTTTACTTGCTAAACAAGCTCCAACCATTGCAATACTAAATGGTGATACATCTTGTCCCATTCCTACCATAGATACCATAAATGCTAATACATATATTATAATATTTTTAACACTAAATAGATTTTTTATTAATTCTTTATTATCTTTTAACATCCTTTAACACCTCATGTAACATTTTAATACTTGTCTTATGTGTTTTTTGTCTTTTCTTGTAGACAAATACAAAAAATTTTCTTACATTTTGTGATATATTATCTTATTTTTTTAACAAATATATTATATTAATAATATTAATTATAAAACTTGCAAATAGTAACATTACTACTAAAATATTATTATTTGTATTTTTTTCTATATTCATTTCTTTATATAAAATATCAAATTTATTTTTTGTATCAAAATATATATTATCTAGCTCTAAAATATCTTTTAAATGTTGATAAAAAATCGAACCAGTGTCATCATCTGTAACTTCATTTATCCATAATTTTTTTGTAAATCTTATGAATTCTTTTCTTGTTTTGTTTATATTTATTCCTTGTCTAAATTTCAAATTTATCTTTTTTAAATACAATTTTGTATATATTGCTAATATATATGTGTAAAAGTATTGTTCTTCAAAATCACTTGGAAATATTGTATAATTGCTTATATCACAACTTGATGAAAATAATGTTACACTTTGTTTTGTTACACCTAATTTTGCATATTTCCATCTTGAAATTATTTTCATTTCTTCTTTTGAATAATTTACACTATTATCATTTGGTAATATATTTAAAAATTTAAAATATTGATCTTTTATTTTATCAAATTCATTTATATTATTCCAACCATTTTCGTCAATACATGCATATGAATATGTTAATGCTCTTTCTGTATCTATGTCTAGTTTCATTGATTCTGTGACTGGTCCTGTTATTTTTTCTACAAACTCTTTAAAATACATTACATCACTGAAGCAATCTGTTTGAATTCTAATTTTGTCATAATTTTTCATGTTAGAGAATTCTTGATTTATATCTCTAAATTTATAGTTAAAATTTAATAAATCTGAAAATTTGTCACTATCTTCTATATTTGTTTTTACACACAAAAAACAAATTCCTGTATTAAAACATATAATTTCAACTTTTGGTATTTTAAAAAATATACCATTTTTTTCTTGTACTTTTCCTTGAATATCTCTTGGTATTGTATATTCAAACATTGTACAACCATTTCTTGCAAGAATTGCCGCTTTTGTTTCAAGTGGCAATTCTTCTAATTGTTTAATCTTATTTTTACTATAATTAAATGTTCCAAACATATACTCTCTAGTTCTATGTGAGAAAAATGAATATATGTCCATATCTTTATCTTTTTTAAATATTCTTAATTCACAATTTTTATCTTTTAATAATTTCATTAAATATTTTAAATATTTACTTTCTTTTATAACATAAGGATAAATAAAATATGTATATTCGTATTTCGTTTTTAACTCCATCTTTTGTTCCCTCTTTCTAAATTATTATTTATCACAATAATAATTTACTCCTATTTCTTCTCCTAAATACCATTTTCCTATAAAGTCAATTTTTAAATTATTTTCTAAATTATATTTTGGTTCTATTATTGTTTTTCCGTTTTTGTCTATTGATCCCCATAATCCATCTTTTTTTACTGAAACAAAGCCATAAGAATTTTGTTCTGTTGCATCATCATAAATATAGTCTACTACAACATTTCCTTTTTTGTCTACATATCCATATTTCCCATTTTCTTTTTTCAAAAATAATGTATTGTTTGGTAATGCTTCTTGACTTGTAATTTCTTCTAAATTCAAATTGTAATACTTATAATCACTATCAACTCTCATTCTTAGATATTTATCATTTACATTTAGTTCTACTAGAACTCCATTTAATTTTTTTTCATATTTATCATTAATTATTGTTGTTTTATAATTTTCGTCTTCTGCTAAAAATAAATTTGCTTTTTCATTATAAATAATTCCTGTATATTCAAATGGAACTTTTTCTTCTTCTTTTTCATCTATAATTCCATATTTTTCATCTTTTTTTGCTATATAAATTCCTTCTTTTGCTTCTTTTAAATCTTTATATTTTGCTTCTATTAATATATCTCCAGATGTTGTCATTTCTCCATATAAATCTTTTTGAGTAAATATAATTCCTCTTTTTGTACTTGATTTTATATCATCAAATCCTTTATCAATTAATGTTTCTCCTGCTTGATTGATTATTTTTTCTTCTCCGTCTTCTACAACATAGTAGTTATCACCTAAATACACTTGTTTTATTTCATTATATTTATTTTCTAATATTTGTATTTTTGTTGTGCTTACTATTCCACATTTTCCATTTTCATCTGTTGTTATATATCCTTCTTTGTATGTTGTTCCTAGATTTTTTATATCAGAATATTTTACATCTATTAAAATTGTTCCGGCATTATTTGCAAGTCCTACATATCCATCTTTTCTTATTAATAAACTGTTTTCTATTCCTTTCATTGCACTAATTTCATCATATTCACAGTCTAATAATTTTTTACCATTTAAATCAATTAATCCATATTTTCCATTTTGCATTACTTTTAGTACATTTTTTTCATACCATATATTATCATTCTCATCTATATTTTCTAGTACTTGGATTTGATCATATTGTGTAAATATTTCTTCATTTTTTCTGTTTAATGCTTTCGTTTTATATGTTCCATCTTCTTCGTTTATATCATATGTACATATGAATACATCTTTTGTTTTGTCTGGTATTACTATCATTTCTTGATATGATGGATTTATTACTGTTTCTCCATCTTGATTTATTACTCCCCATTTATCTGCTGAAAATGCTGTAAAGTATTCATATTCTTTATTTAGCTTTTCTCTTTGTACAAATACATTTTTTATTATCATTACTACCATTGCTATTACACTGATTGCAATAATTACAGCAAATACTTTTTGGTAATTTAACTTGCCTTCAGTTTCATATCTTCTTCCTCTACTCATATATAACATCCTTTCATATTTATATTTTGTATTAGCTTTTTGTCTGTTTTTAATGCCTATAATATATCATAATTTGGTGGAGATTACAAGATTTTATGTAATAAAAAAAGAACTATAATTTTTATATTATAGTTCTTTAAATATATATATTAAACAGCTTCTTGATTTTCTGTTTCTTCTTTGTTTTCATTTCCTTCTTCATTTATTACTTCTAAGCTACATACAGAAACTTCATATGCAGTTTTTGTTTCAACTGTTCCATCTTCATGTTTCTTTTCATATTGTCTTGATTGAACTCTACCTATAATTTTTACTTGTGTTCCCACTTCTATGTTTTGGCAAAATCTTGCATTTCTTCCCCAAGCAATTGTTGGAATATAATCTGATTTATTATATGCTCTGTTTACTGCTAATAATAAATCTGCAATTTCTCTTCCAAATGGTGTTTGTCTGTAAATAGGTTTTTTACAAACAAATCCGATAAGTACTACTTCGTTTGTCATTTCTTCTTTTTTTGCTATTTCTCCATCTTCGCCTTCAACTTCAACTTCTTGTTCTTCATTTTCTGGTAATTCTTGAACATCTTTAGCAAAAACTGTTAAGATTAATTTGTTTCTTTCATTTTCAAAGCTGTTGTATGATCTAAATTGTCCTTTTATTAATAATTTCTTTCCTTCTGTTAATGTCTCATCTGTTATTAGTCTTTCTGAAATTGTTATTGGAATAATGTCTGCGTTTCCACTTAAACGTGCTATAGATAATGAAAATCTATAAAATTTCTCCCCATAAATTTCATGGCTAAATTCTTTTTCGCCTGTAACCTTTCCTACTAATGTTAAGTAGTTGTTTTCTAAATAATTTGTATCCAATTTTATTTCCTCCCTATCTTTTTTTATTTTATCAATTGTAAATTACCATCTTGCGTTTTTTTATTTTAAAATTTTCTACATTTCTTATTATACTACACATTTTTGGTTTTGTCTACATAAAAAGTTAATATTTTTAATTTTTTTTTGAATTTTTATTCATTTTTAGGCATTTTTGACAGTTTTTTATAAATTATGGGCTATTTTATAGCTCTTTTATTAAAAAATTTATAATTTCATTATATATTGATGACTTTTTATTTTGTTCTATTTCTATTTTTTTCTCTTGATTTTCTATTATATCACCATTTAATTTTTCTATTTCTCTTTGTACACTAATTATTGTATAATTTTCTTTTACACTTGATATCATTATTGTTGATTTTGAATTAAATCCAAATGTTATAATTTTTATTAGTATATTTTCAGGTATTTTTATTTTTTCATCAGAATTTATCAGAATATATTTGGTCTTATTTATTATTTCTCTCATAAATTTGTATTCTTCTTCTGTTAAATTTATGTCTTTGTTATAAATTATCTCATCAAATTTTATATTTTTTAAATTCTTTATACTTTCGCTGTTTAATTCAATTAGCTCATAATTTTCTCCTAGTTTTCTTTTTATGTCTTTAATATCTTTTTTTCTAGCAACAATTCCAATTAATGGCATGTATCTTCTCCTTTTTCCATTTATATGCATATTTTACCCAATAAAAATATTAATATTCTTATTTTTAGATATTTGTCTTTATTTGCATTCCATTATTATCAATTACATAATTATCTTTATATATCAATTCTGATACTGTTAATAATTCAAATCCTTGTGATTTAATATTTTTTATTAATCCATCTAAACTATCTGCAGTATTTTTGGTTCCATTATGACTTAATATTATACTACCATTTGATATTTTGTTTCTTATTCTTTTCCACATATCATCACCAGTTAATCCTTTATAATCTAATGTATCTAAATTCCATTGAATTGGATAATATCCATTATTTTTTGCTGTTCTTATTACTATATCATTATATTCTCCATATGGCGGTCTATATAATTCCACTTTTTTATTTGTAATCTTTTCAATTTTATTTACACTTAATTTTATTTCTTCTAAATTTTTTTCTGCTGATAATTTATTTACATGTGGATGTGTATTACTATGTGTTCCAATTTCATGACCCGCTTCTGCAATCCTTTTTACTGCCTCTGGATATTTGTCTACCCATTCTCCTACCAAAAAAAATGTAATTTTTACATTATTTTTTTGTAATGTTTCTAATATTTTATCAATATCATCTGCATTCCAAGCACAATTCATTGTAAATGCAACCTTTTTTTCATCTGTTTGAACATTATAAATTGGCAATTCTTTTTCTTGTGATGATGTTTGAATTGTTTCAACTTTTCTTACATTTGCAATTGTTATTAATACCGCTACTGTTAACACAGATACTATATATGTTTGAATTTTTTCTTTATTAAATACCAAAAACATAATTACCTCCAAATTTTGATATTTAATTCTATTCATCATTTTACTTTTTATTCATGTATGACTATTACATATGTTTTATTCTTTACATTTTTTATTATATTTTGTTCTGTAACAACCTTTATATATTGATTTTTAGCCTAAAATACGTTATAATAAGTACATTAACTTGCAAATGCAAGAATAAAAAAGGAGAAAAGATATGGAAAATAGTTATGTAAGCAGACTTATAGAAAACCAAACCATTTGCACAATGAATGGTAAGCGCTACATTATCACTGATCGGATGGGTGCTTGGAATAAGCAAAGTGTAGTCCTTACATGGGAAGGATGGCAAATAACTAGTAATAGCAATTTTGTATCAATAACACCTGATGAGGTAGAAGTTCTCTTTACAAAAGGTTTAATAAGAAACGTTGCTCGTGGTGAAAATGGAAAGCTTTATGAAAAAACTACTTTTTTAGACGGAAGAGATTTTGCTGGAGCAATTGTATGTGGAATTTTAGCACCAAGTACTCAAGCAAATTTACGTCCGGAAATTTGTGACTATGCTAAGAAAATGGGATATATTACTGATATAATGACACCCGTTAAGATGTTCAGTGGTACAAAATCACTGATTTTTAACACTGATGGAACCTATAGTATCCTTTTTGTTTGGAATGATAGTGTTTTGAAGAAAATTAATCAAGAATTACTTCATAATTTTACGAAAAACTTCTTTCGCAATTATTCAGTTGAAGTCAAAAATAATGGAATATTAATGTTAAATCTTTCAGAAGATTTTGCTTTTTCTAGAAAAAGTATTGATATTTTCAGAGTATATGACATTCAATTATTCTATCTTAACCCCAAATTTGATAAAAAACTTCTTCTTCGAGCAATCATGCAAAGAGCATTTATCTCATTCCCTTACAATATATTGAAAAGAAATCAATTTGAAAAATTGGGAAACACTACGATTCCTGAGAATAAGAAAGAACATCTTAAATTCAATCAATTTGGAAAATGTAAGCTGAATTGTGGAAAAGTGTTTTATAATAGCGAATTGAATCGTTACTTATATAAAATCACAATTCCATATACTGAATGGATTCGAGAGCTTATGATTGATACTGAAAAAGTATTAAAATCGAAATATTGTGAGAATGTATTTGTAAGTTTTTCCGGATTCAATCAGACTATCGAAATTTATTGTAATGGTAACGACATTGGCTTAGACGTTGAACGTGAGTTAATTAGCCTTGACTATGCAATGACATTTTTATGGGATGAAAGTAAGGGATTATTTAACTACTATCAATTCTATACTTCTATTCTCTCTCTATTGGAGGCTGATTCCAGTGGACAATTCATGGATGAATATTTTTCATATCTAAAAACGTTGAAGCGTTTACTTCCTGAAAAATTGTAATACATTAAACTTCAAAAAGGAACTATTACCATAATTGGTATTAGTTCCTTTTTGAGTATATAAATTTTTTTTGACTAAAAATTATTTTAATACATAATATATTAATATTATATCTCAGTTTCTATTATCTCACAATTATTCATTGAAATTTCTGCTAAATTTTGACTTTCTGGCATACCATAAAGATGTGCTTTTATAACTTTTGCAATTCCTCCATGAGCTACAATTAATACACTTTTATCATGATATTTTTCTTTTATATCATCAAAAAATTCATCAATTCTTTTTTCAAAATCATGTAAATTTTCTCCATTTGGAATGTTATAATTTAACTTATAATCCCAAATATTATTTTCCATTTCTTCTGTTACATCTCTTCCTTCATAATCCCCTAATTTTCTTTCTCTTATTCTTTCATCTGTAATAATTGGTATATCTCTTCCTTCATTTATTATTTCAGCTGTTTGTTTTGCTCTTTTCATTGGAGAACAAATTACAAGATCATATTTTACATTTTCAAGTTCTTTTTTTGTATTATAAGCTTGACTTACACCTGTTTCATTTAATTCTTTTTCTGTTCCTCCACCTTGCATTTTTTTGGCTAAATTTAAGTCTGTTTGTCCATGTCTTACATAATAAATTTTCATACCAATCATTCCTCCTATATTAATTATTAATATTATATCCAATTTTATATTTTTTTCAACATTTTCATATTTATAATTATAAAAATATTTTCTGAATAACAAAAAAAGTTTGACATATACTAGAAAAAGTAGTATACTATATTTAACAACTCGAGTGACATTGTTAGTCATACGAGAATCATGATATGAATGAGATATGCTGATCACATATCTCTTTTTTTATTTTCTAAACTTTTAATAAATATTTTCCTTAAAAAATCATATAGTATAGAACAAAGCGATGTAGTCGCCCTTTGTTCTCGCCCGATTTGATTTTTCGACTAAAAGAAGAAAATCTCAAAGGGCTAGCGTTTGTAGTTTTTATATACTAGGAAGTTCAGAGAACTTTCCTAGTATATAAAAAGAGCAGCTGATCAGACTGCTCCAAAATAGACTTTGTAATCTATTTTTCATTGTTTTTTTGATTATTTTCACTTGAATTATCTTTTAATATTTCTTGTATTAATAACCAAATTAAGTCATAAGACGTCATGATATGAATTCCTCCTTTCCTAGATTTCCTCTGTAAAAGGATTGGAGTAATTATATCTTAAAAACTACTAAAATACAATATATATTAAACTTTTATTTACTCAATTTTTGTCTTACATATTCATACATAACAACACCTGCTGCAACAGATGCATTAAGGCTCTCTGTTCTACCCAACATTGGAATTTTTGCTTTTTCATCTGCCATATCTTGAATTTCTTTTGAAACTCCATTTGCTTCATTTCCAATAACTATAATCTTTTTATTAAAATCTATATCATAAATACTATTTTTTGTTTGTAAAGATGTTACCATTAATTTAAAATGATGTTTTCTCATTTCTTTTATTGCCTGCGCTAGATTTTCAACTTCTATTATTTTTATTCTAAATATAGCTCCCATTGTTGAACGAACAACTTTAGAATTAAAAGCATCTGCAGTTCCTTTTGATACTATAATTTGATTTAATCCAATACTATCAACTGTTCTTAAAATTGTCCCTAAATTGCCTGGATCTTGCACATCATCTAATACAACTATTATATCTTGTGTATAATCTATTTGTGCATCTTGTGCATTTTTCTCTATTATTGCCATTATTCCTTGTGGATTTGTAACTTGTGTTATTATATTAAAAATTTTATTTGAAACAGATATACATTCATATCTTGCAATTTCAAGCATTATATGTGTTGGAATTTCATATGTTCTTGTTGTATCTTCACATACAATTATTTGTTTTATTTTTGCATTTTCTTTTACCGCTTCTTCAACAAGTTTTACACCTTCAACAAGATATTCATTACTTTCATCACGATATTTTTTATCTTTTAATTTTCTAATATGTTTTATTAATTCATTATCTTTACTTGTTATTGTTTGCATTTCTTCTCCTTTCTAAAAAAATTATTTATTTTCTTTTATTCTAAAATCATCTATTGTTTTCAAAAATTCTTCTACTTCTTTTAACATCTTCATTCCTGTTGCATTTTGTAGAACATATGTAATTTGTGGTTTTAAACCTTGTGAAAATTTTATTCTATTTCTATAATTTTTTGCTAATTCATTTACATCTATGTTAAATTCACCTAATTCAAATGTAAATACTGCAAAACTACGTTTTCCCTGAACTTTACTTATATTAAGTTTTTTACATAATATTTTTATTCTTGCAATTTCAATTAAATTTTCTATTTCACTTGGCATATTTCCAAATCTATCAATCATTTCATCAATTACATTTTGTATATCTTCTTCATTCTTACATAATGCAATATCTTGATATATTTCAATTTTTTGACTTGAATCTGATATATATTCATCTGGAATATAACATGTTGCATCTAAATCTATTTGAACATCTATTTCTGGTTTTACTTCTTCACCTTGCATTTCTTTTACTACTTCATCTAATAAGTTACAATATGTATCATATCCAACTTGTTCTAGATGTCCACTTTGTATTTCTCCAAGTAGACTTCCTGCTCCTCTTATTTCTAAGTCTCTCATTGCAATTTTAAATCCTGAACCAAACTCAGTAAATTCTTTTATTGCTTTTAATCTTTTATCTGCAATCTCTGATAATAATTTATCTCTTTTATATGTGATGTAAGCATATCCCTGTCTATCAGATCTTCCTACTCTTCCCCTTATTTGGTATAATTGTGCTAATCCCATTCTGTCTGCATTTTCAACAATTATTGTATTTGCATTTGGAATATCTATTCCAGATTCTAATATTGTTGTACATACTAATACATTTGTCTTTCCTTCGATAAATTCTTCCATTATATTCTCAATTTCATGTCCTGTCATTTGTCCATGTGCATATACAACTTTTGCTTCTGGTACAAGATTTGATATTTCATCTGCTTTTTGAATTATTCTTTCCACATTATTAAATAGATAAAATACTTGACCATTTCTTTCTAGTTCTCTTGTTATAGCTTCTTTTATAACTTCTTGATCATATTCTAATACATATGTTTGAACAGGCTTTCTGTTATATGGTGGCTCATATATTACAGACATATCTCTTACACCAACAATTGACATATGAAGTGTTCTTGGGATTGGTGTTGCAGTCATTGTTAATACATCTATTGTTGCTTTATATTGTTTTATTTTTTCTTTATCTTTTACTCCAAATCTGTGTTCCTCATCTATTATTAATAATCCTAAATCTTTAAATTCAACATCTTTGCTTAATATTCTATGTGTTCCTACTACAATGTCAACTTCTCCTAATTTTAATTTATTAATAATTTCTGTTTGTTGTTTTTTGGTTTTAAATCTATTTAATACTTCTACTCTAATGCCAAAATTAGTCATTCTTTCTTTGAATTCTTTATATTGTTGTTCAGCTAATACTGTTGTTGGAGCTAAATATGCAACCTGCTTTCCTCCCATTACTGCTTTAAATGCTGCTCTAATTGCAACTTCTGTTTTTCCATATCCAACATCTCCACATAGTAGTCTATCCATTGGTTTTGAATTTTCCATGTCTTTTTTTACTTCATCAATACAACGCAATTGATCATCTGTTTCTTGATATGGGAAACTATCTTCAAATTGAGTTTGCCATGGTGTATCTGCTGGAAAAGCATAACCTTTTGATTTTTCTCTTTTTGCATATAATTCTATTAATTCTTTTGCAACTTGTCTTAAATTTTTCTTTACTTTTGCTTTAGTATTTAACCATTCTTTTGTTCCAAGTTTATTTACTTTTAATCCGCCTTCATCTCCACCAACATATTTTCTTACACTATCTAATTGGTTTGTTGGAACATATAATACATCATCACCATAATATTTAAGTTTTATATAATCTTTTGTTGTTCCATCTGCAGTAATAGTATTTACACCTATAAAAATTCCTATTCCATAATTTTTATGAACTACATAATCTCCTATTTTTAAATCTGCATATACTACTTTTTCTCCTTCTTTAAATGCTGATGATTTATATGTTTTTCTTTTTTCTCCTTCAATTAGTTCTTGTGATGTTATTACTAATTGATTTGTATCAAAACATTCAAATCCTGATGATAATTTTCCTACACTAACTGTTACAAGGCTTTCTGTATTTTTTACTATTATTGTTTGATTTAAGTTTTCTTCATATTTGTTTATTATCTCTTTTTCATTTAGCAATGAACATATCTTTTTCGCCTTTTCCTTTGTTTCAGCTAAAATGTAAATTCTTTTTTTCTCCTCTTGTGCTTTTAATAATTCTTTAAATAATATTTCAATTTCACTTTTTGAGAAATTTCTTTCTTTATATATCCATTTATATTTTTCTGCTTGTATTTTTACTTCATTATCTAATTTTTCTATATAAATTATTTGCTTTCCGTTTAATTTATCTTCAAATTGATTAAAATTACAAATGTTTTTTAATGCTTCAGGTACAATTTTTTCTTTATCTATTAATAATTGAATTATATTTTGACTATCTTTATTTACATTTATTGTTCTTTGCTCTATTTTTGATTGCTCATCTAAAAATACTAAATATTTGTCTGTTATATAATCTAATATTGTATCTTGTTCTGTATAAAATGAATTAAGATATCTATCAATTTTACTTATATAATTACCAGCTTTTATTAATTCTATATCTTGTTCAATTGTTTCTTGTAATTTTTCTGAATAGATTGTGTTTCTTATATTTGTTATTACATCTTCTATATTTGATTCTAATATATATTCATGTGCTGGATATATTGTTATTTTATCAATATTTTCTGTTGAACGTTGACTTACTACATTAAAATATCTAATTGAGTCTATTTCATCTCCCCAAAATTCAAGTCTGACTCCTTCTTTTTCATTAACTGAAATATCAACTATTCCACCTCTAACACTAAATTGTCCTCTTCCTTCTATTAAGTCACATCTTACATATCCTAATTCTACTAGTTTTTGTTTTATTGTTTCAAGATTTTCTGAATCTCCAACTTTAAAATTTAGTGTGTTTTTATATAATGCTTTTTTACTTATCATTTTTTGAAGAACTGCTTCTATTGTTGTTATTACTACTCCTGTTCTCATTTCTTGCATTTTATTTAATGTTTCAATTCTTTCATATGGTAAGTCTTTGCTTTCTGCAACATAATCATATGTTACTATTTCTTTTTTTGGTAAATAATATACTTTATCTGTAAAATATTTTATATCTTTCAATATTTTTTGTGCTTGAATTTCATTATATGTTATTACTAAGATTGGTCTTTTTGCAAATTCTCTTGTTGCAGATATCATTTGTGTCATTCCAACGTCTGTTAAGCCCGATATGGCTATCGGGCTTTTTTTACTTTCTATTGTTTTTATGTACTCACAAAATTTAGGATTTTTACCTAATTCTCCTAATATTGTATTCATTTTATTTTCATTCCTTCCTTAAAGTACAATTATAATCATTTTTTATGTTTTTACAATTAATTTATTAAATTTTGAATTTATATAATTTACTAATTTTGTCATAAATTCATCTGGCTTTATTTCTTTTTTAGCAACTAAATCTAAACCTTTTTCCCAACTTGCTGTAAGTTTTGCATTTAACATATCTGGCATAGAAAAATTCACAACATCATATATTGCTTCACCTTTTTGTGTTGGAGTTACTATTTGTGTTTTTGAATTTATATCAATATATTTTATCTTTTCTAATTTTTTTATTATTTCTCCTCTTGTTGCAGATGTCCCAATTCCTGCACCTTTTATTTGTTCTCTTAATTCTTCATCTTCAATTAGCTTTCCTGCATTTTCCATTGCTAAAATTAATGAACCTGAATTATATCTTGAAGGTGGTGTTGTTTCTGCTTCTTTTATTTCATAATTATTTACAAGTATTTCTTGTCCTTTTTTTAAACTTTTAAATACTTCTAAATTATTTTCAATTCCATCTTCGCTTTCTTTTGAACTTTCACTATTGTTTTCCACATTTTGTGCATTTGATGTGGATTTCTTTGCCTTATTTTGAGGTCTTAAAACTTCTAAATATCCTTGTGATATGCAAACTTTTCCACTTGCTATAAATGTTTCGTTTTCTACGTCAACTACAACATTTACTTTATTATATTCTGCTGGTGGATAAAATATTGCAATAAATCTTTTTACAATAGTATTATACACCTTTTTATGCAATTCTGGCAACTTTTCATAATTTTCATATCCTTGTCCTGTTGGAATTATTGCATAGTGGTCTGTTATTTTGCTGTCATTTACATATTTTGTTTTTACTAAATTTGTTGAATATTTTTCATCTACCATTTTTTTTAATAAATTTTGTACTTCTTCGTCTTTATATCCTCTCATTAATCCATTCAAATTTTTTGATATTTCTTTTGCAACTGCTGTTGATAAAACTCTAGCATCTGTTCTTGGATATGTAACTAATTTTTTCTCATATAAATTTTGAATCACATCTAATGTTTCATCTGGTTTTATTTTGAATCTTTTTGTACATTCATTTTGAATTTCTGCTAAATTAAATAATAGTGGTGCATTTTCTTTTTGTTTTGATTTCTTTAGTTCTGATATTATTGCTTTTTTTCCTGCTAAACTTGCAATAAATTCTTTTGCTTCATTTTCCTTTTTAAATCCACTATCATTATATAATTTTGGAGATTCAAATAACTTTGATTTTTCATTTACTCTCCATTCTGCTTTAAATGATCCATCTGTATTTCCAAATTCACCTATTATTTTATAATATTTTGTTTTTACAAAGTTTCTTATTTCTCTTTCTCTTGATACTATCATTCCTAATACACATGTCATTACTCTTCCTACTGAAATTGATATTTTTTCTTCATTTATTTTTGATGCTACTCTTCTTCCATATATTATTGTTAATAGTCTTGAGAAATTTATTCCTATTAAATAATCTTCTTTTGCTCTTAAATATGCAGAGTCTGCTAAACTATCATATTCACTTTGATTTTTTGCTTCTCTTATTCCTCTTTTTATTTCTTCTTCTGTTTGTGAATCTATCCATACTCTTTTTATTTGTGCTTTTGGATTTGGTTTTGCCATCATATATACTAATCTTTGTATATATTCTCCTTCTCTTCCAGAGTCACCTGCATTATATATTTCTTCTACATCTTCTCTTTGTAATAATCTTTGTACTATATTAAATTGCTTTTGTACATTTGGTATTATTTCATATTTCCATTCTGTTGGAATAAATGGTAATGTATCTAATCTCCAAAACTTTAGTTTTTCATCATATACTTCTGGATAACTCATTGTTACTAAATGACCTACACACCATGTTATTATCCAACCATCTGATTCTATGTATCCATCTTTTCTGTTCATATTTATCTTTAATGCTTTGGCAAATTCCATTGCTACAGATGGCTTTTCTGTTATTAGTAGTTTCATTTAGCACGCTCCTTTTCTCATTAATAATACTCTTATTGTTATAACAAATTTGACTCTAAGTGTCAAGGCATACATTCCTAATCATCTTACTAAAGTTCGACTAAATTTCTAAAAAGATAATTTGATTAAAACTTTTTATTTTAGCAATAATATTTAAATTATTTTATAAAACAAATACAAAACGATAAAGTCTAAAAAGCTAAAAATAGTGTTAAGCTATCTTTCTAGAAAACTTAACACTATTTTTTAACAATTAAATTAATAATTATTCATATATGCTTCATAATACAATTTTCCATCTATTTCCCATTGAGCAACTATTGTATCTTTATCCAAAATTAAATATGTAGTTTCAAAATTTTCATCATTTTTTTCTTCTGATTCATTATTTAATTCTAATATATTATTATTTATAACATATTTTCCTTTTTGATTTTTCTCACCATAAGAGATAAGTTCATAGTTTCCATTATTATCAAGAATTAACTTTGAATCATCTGTACTATATGTTCCATTTAATTTTTTTACAGTAACTCTAATATAGTTTGTATTATTGTATTCTAATGTATTTTTATCTACTATTTCAAAATAAGAATCCTGTCTTCCTATACCAAACAACTCCATCATTCTACTTGTTGAATAATATAATTTATTGTCTTTTATATAATATGTTCCAGGCATTACCTTATAATCAGATGAATTATTATTTATATAGCACATTTCTCCATTTGGTAAAAAAACAAATTTATAAACTTTGTCTACAGATGTATATACACCATAAAAATTAGTATTAACATTATCTTCAGAATTATCATTTACATTATTGAAAGTATTGTCTTCTTTATTATTTATACTAGAAATTTCATTTTTCAAGTTACTAATTTCTGCATTTAATTGAACGTTTTTATCTTCTTTAGCAGATTTTTCATTATAAGTCTTATATAAGAAATATCCCATTATAACAATTATTATTATAAGAATCAAAAATAACAATATTGAATAATTAAATTTTTTCTTTTCTTCCATTTTTTCACCTCAATTCTTTTGTATAAATTTTTGTAATCTTATATTATCATATAAAAAAATTAAAGTCAAACCAATATACTATCCAATAAAAAAATTTTTAATGTTTTTGTTTATATTTTTCACTTTTTATCTGCATATTTTTTTGATTTTTATATGCAGATAGTTATTGCTTATATGCATATTTTCACTTTTTATATGCAGATGTTTGATTCTTATGTGCATTTTTCTCTTTCCATAATGTATATACTTCATGTATTGCAATTGCAATCAAAAATATTCCAAATAATTTTCTTAAAGTTCCCACTTGTATATTTACAGAAATTATAGAACCAATTATAGCTCCTATAATACCGCAACCTGAAATATAAGTTGCTAATTTTACATCAATATTTTTATTTTTATAATTTACTATAATTGCAGAAATTGCAGTCGGAATAAAATATATAAGATTTGTTGCTTGTGCAATATGCTGTTCTAATCCAGCAAATGTTGTAAGTAAAAATATTAAAATTGTTCCTCCTCCCATTCCAATTCCACTAAATATTCCAGATAATCCACCAATTAAAATTTGTAACATTGTCTTCCTCCATAAATCATTCAAATCTGATATTTTTTGTTATACTTATTTTTAATACATAATAAGTCTATAAAACAAATAACATTCTATATGCATAATATAAAATAAAAATTGTAAACAAAATTTTTAAAATATAATCTGGTACTTTTTTTAATATTATTGCACCTATATATCCTCCAAATATTCCTCCTATTGCACATAATAATCCTGAATTCCAATTTATATAATTATTTTTATAGTAGAAAAAACTACTTGCAATTACCATTGCTAACATACAACAAAGTGATGTTGCTCTTGCTTTTTTTGGTTCAATGTCTAACATATAAATAAATGCCGGAACAAGTATCATTCCACCACCAGTTCCAAATAAGCCACATATAATACCTGCTAAGCCTCCAATAACAGCAATTTTTATATTAAAATTTTTTTCATTCATATTTTTATCCCTAAAATTCTTATTAAAAATTTCTATTTTTATCTCACCTATGCAAAATAAAAGATAGAAAATTTTTCTTTTTTCTATCTTTTCCAAATTTTATTATTTTATTTAATATTTTCATCTTTAATATAATATTTTGTTCCTACCATTTTATCTGGTAAATATTGTTGTTCAACCCAATGGCCTGGGTAATCATGTGGATATAAATATCCTTCATTATATCCTAATTCTCTCATTTTTTCTATTGGTGCATTTCTAATGTGCATTGGTATTTCACCAGTGTCTGAGTTTGCAACATCTTCTAATGCTTTGTTAATTCCTAAATATGTTGCATTTGACTTTTTACAATTTGCAACATATACAGCTGCTTCTGCAAGTATTATTCTAGCTTCTGGCATTCCTATCATATTAACAGCTTGCATTGCAGATGTTGCAATAACAAGTGCTTGTGGGTCAGCTAGTCCAACATCTTCTGATGCACAAATTACTATTCTTCTTGCTAAAAATACTGGATCTTCTCCTCCATTTAGTGCTCTTGCTAAATATAATAATGTTGCATCTGGGTCAGATCCTCTCATTGATTTTATAAATGCACTTATATTATCATAATGTGTATCTCCATTTTTATCAAAAATTGCTTTTCTGTTTTGAATACTATTTTTGATAACTTCATCTGTTATATGTATATATCCGTCTGAACTCATACTTGTTGTTAATACTGCTATTTCTAAACCATTTAATGCTGTTCTTACATCTCCATTTGATATGTCTGCTATTTTTCTTAATGTACTGTCTTCTATTTTTATAGAATATTCTCCAAGTCCATCTTTTCTTTCAAGTGCATTTTTTAAAATTTTGTAAATATCTTCTTCTGTTAATGGATTAAGTTTTATTACCATAGATCTTGAAATTAAAGCTTTATTTACTTCAAAATATGGGTTTTCCGTTGTTGCTCCTATTAATATTATTGTTCCATTTTCTACATATGGCAAAAGTGCATCTTGTTGTAATTTATTAAATCTATGAATTTCATCTATAAACAAAATACTTTTTCCAGTTGGATTCATCATATAATTTCTTGTTTCTTCTACAACTCTTTTTATATCTGCTACTCCTGCTGTTACTGCATTTATTTTATAAAACTTATATTTAGTTGTTTCACTTATTACTTTTGCTAATGATGTTTTTCCACACCCTGGAGGTCCAAATAATATGATACTTGATAATCTATCTGCTTTTATTGTTCTATATAACAGTTTTCCTGGACCTATTACATGTTCTTGTCCTACATATTCTTCTAATGTTTTTGGTCTCATTCTAAATGCTAATGGTTCATTTTCATTCATTTTTTATTTCCCTTTTCTCATATAATCTTTGTAAATTATAAAACTATAACCTAAAAAAGTCAATCTCTTTTTCGAACATTTTTTTGCATGGTTTCTTTACAAGTTATGTTAATTGTGATATAATATAAATGTACGCAATTTTATTTAGAAACATTATAATGTTTCGCAAAACCTTTGGAGGATTAATTATGAAGTGTGATTCTATGAACATCGTTACAGCAACCAGCTACATGGCACGTGATATCGCAATCGATGTCATACATTCCGGACATTTCATTCCTGACGAATATATCGTCAAATATAATTTGGGAAAAGGTCTCCCTAACCCTGATGAAATGAGTGAAGATGATTATCCACTTATTTTTAAAGGAAAATATGATGGGCGTCCTTTTGAGCTTCGTGTGTTCTGCCTCACAGCAGGATATGGTGGCTCTGGTCCTCACGATATGTTCGCTCTTCTTGACTCTGCTGGTTTTCCTGTAGATGAAGAAGCTATTTTGACCCCGAAGTGGTCTCATGATCGTCAGATCATGATCAAAGGTAACAAATTTGGCATGAAAGATATTTGGAATAGTTCTTTCTAAGCCATAGCAACAAGTCTACCTGAATTAGGTAGGCTTGTTGCTTTTATTTTTATTTTGATATATAATCCTACTATAAATTAACATGAAAGGAAAATATAATTATGTTTGCATATATAAAAGGATCACTTGAGATGAAATCAAGTGGATATATTGTTATAGATATTAATGGTTTAGGCTACAAGGTCTTTATGTCTCAAAACAATATTGACACAATTGGAGAATTACATGATATCATAAAAGTATTTACATATGTAAAAGTTAGAGAAGATGATATAAGTATATTTGGTTTTAAAACTCAAGAAGAATTAAAAATGTTTGAATTACTTATTTCTGTTAGTGGTGTTGGAGCAAAAAGTGCATTAGTAATGCTTTCTTGTATAGAACCTTCTGATTTTGCAATTGCAGTAATCTCTAATGATGTTAAAGTTCTTACAAAAGTTCCTGGAATAGGAAATAAATCTGCTCAAAGAATTATTCTTGAATTAAAAGATAAACTAAAAGAAGAACAACTTGAAGAAAAACTTAAAGATTCTTCTAAAAAACTTAAAGATAATAGTGAAAATATTAATGAAGCTATTTCTGGTTTAATGGTTTTAGGATATTCTAAAAAAGATATTGAAAAAGCTTTTGAACATCTTGATATTGATAATTTATCTATTGAAGATTTAATAAAAAAAGGATTAATTTTATTATCACAAAAATAAGACTTCATTTTGAAGTCTTATTTCTTTATTATTCCCCAGGTTCCATACCTTCTGATTTTTGAATTTGTTCCTCATTTAGTCCTTTAGCTCTTATCAAGAAATCTGCAAGCTGATCTTTTTCTCCGCCCTTTCTTGACAAATAACTATCTGGTGAATTATCTCTATAATACCTTCTTAATTGTTCAACTTCTACTAACAAACCACCTATTTGACCTACAGAATTATCTTCATTATTTTTTTCATTCCAAGATTCAATTAATTCACCATTAGCTTTTTCTACTATAATTTCTTCTATTGTACTTCGATTTAAATCGGTATTTTTTAAATAAATTTGTATGTTACCTGCAATTTCTCTTCCGTTATTTATTTTATATTGTTCTCTATATAATTTTTTCATATATTCTAAAGCATCATTTTCTGAATGAATATTTTTTACATCATCCCTTATTTGTTGTCTTTGAGCTTCTCTTTGTGCCATTAAATCATTTTGCTCTTTTATACTTTTTACATTTTCATTTGTAATTTGAACATCTTGTCCATTTTCATCTTGTACAATCAATATTCCTTCATCACCTAATCCTACAACTTTAAGTCCTTCTCTAAAGTTATTAGCTTGAATTGTTACAGAATTATCATTTTCTTGAGATACTCCTTCTATTCTTCCTGAACCTTCATTTAACATCTTACCTGCTGAAAAAAATGTAAGTCCAATTAAAGATACTGCTCCAATTCTAACAGCTAACTGTGTTTGGAAATCATGGGTAACTTTATGTCTTAATTTCGCTTTTTCTTCTCTTGTTAATGATCTTCCTAATCTATTCTCTTTTTCTCTAATTTTTATTCTTGTTTTTCTTTCTATTGTGCTTTTAAATAATCCTACATTTTTATGAATTTTTTGATTTTTTTTTGAATCTTTTTCCATAGTACTCTCCTCTACTTTTGTTAAAACTATTTATATAATATCTCATTACATATTTAAAGTCAATAATTTTAAGAAATTTGTATCATTTTAGTCTATTTGGATAGACTAATTCTGTCAAAATTACTGCTATACTCAATCATATTAAATTAAGAGGTGATTAGAATGTATTTATCAGACGCAGTTAGAGAAAGAATTAAATTTTATCAAAAGAAGAATGGAATGAGTCTATGGGCATTATTTAAAGCTTCTGGTGTTCCAATATCTACACTTGCAGCATTTATGAGTAAAAGAACTGAATTAATAAAATTAGATACATTACTTCATATTTGTGAAGGATTTGGAATTACTATAACAGAATTTTTTGAAGATGATATTTTTAAAGAAGTTGAACAAGACTAATATAAGCTGAGTATTTTTATACTCAGCTTTTGTAATATTTCTGTAATATAAATTTAATATTATTGTAATACACTTTTTATATAAAATATTGTATAATTAATTTGACGAATTTATTATACAAATGTCAAAATAAAGAACTGGAGGATACAATGAGCGTTGAATCTGACTTAAGAAAAGATGGAATAAAAGTAGTCGACATATTAGATACAATGACAGTTAATAGAATAGCTCACAATATCGCAACAAAGCTTTGTGAAACATTTCCAGAACTTTGTTTTAATGAATCAGATTTATTTGCGAAACTTGCTAGATTAACAATGTATCGTGCTGAAATGCCTGAAGGTATGGCTGAAGCAAATTACTTTTATAAAAATACATCTATTTATTTTAATGAAAGAGTTGCTATTGAAGATTTAGAAGAATTTGCAATTCATGAATGTATACATTATATTCAAGAAATTAAAGATAAACGAAATAATTTAATTCGTATGGGCTTATGTAATTTTGATACATTAAAAATTACAGGTATGGGGTTAAATGAAGCAGCAGTACAATACTTAACATCAAAAGTAATTGGAATCCAAAAAGAAGCTGTAAAATATTTTGGAATTTCATTTGAAACAATTAGTCCATCATATTATCCACTAGAATGTAATTTGATTGAACAATTAACTTACTTTACTGGTGATGAAATATTATTTGATAGTACTTTTACAAGTAATGATAAATTCAAAAACTATTTTATCCAACTTACTTCAAGTAAAACATTTACTGAAATTGAATTATGTTGTGATCAAATTTTAGAACTTGAAGAAGAAATTTTAAGATTAAATAATAAATTTTATTCTTATGATGAGAGATGTAATAAAGTTGATAAAATAGTAGCTAAACAAGATACTTTAAAAAAGAAAATTACAGATACATATTTAAAAGCTCAAGATAGTCTTATAAAAGGTTATTTTGATAAAGCTTTTAAAAATATTTCTAATTTAGAAGAACTTGATAATTACAGAAAAAAATTAGATCATTATGGAAATTTAATCGGAAGAACTGATGATTATACTTTCTTTGATGACTATTATACTGAAAAAATGTCACAACTAGAACATAAATCTAACGTGCTTGAAAATGGTGGCATTGAAACAGCTCTAACAATCAAAAAACCTACAAAAGTTGGTTCTTGGTTTAGAGCATTCATTAACTTCGTAACAGGAGATAAAATACATAATTAACAAAAGATTTTAATACACAAAAGAAATTCAAAAAACAAAAGATAAATTTTTTAACTTTTACTAAAGATTTTTAAAATACCAAAGATAAAAGTACCAAAGAATATTAATTTACAAAAGTATTACTTAAATACATATGATTTTTAAGTTACATATGACTTCACAAAAGATGAAGTTTTACATATGATATTATACTAAAGATAATCAATTTTCTACACAAAAAAGATATCCCTATCTTTTTTGAAAAGGACTAGAATACTCTAGTCCTTTATTTTTTATATATTTTTTAAATATTCATCTATTGAATTTGCCGCATCTCTTCCAGACCTAGCAGCCCATGCAACAGTTCCTTTACATCCAGCAATATCTCCTCCAGCGAAAATTTTAGCTTTTGAGGTTCTATTTTTTTCATCCACTATAATATAGCCATACTTGTCTAAATCGAGTTCTAAATTGTTTGTAAACTGTTCAGGCATTGATCCTAATGCCATTATTACATAGTCTATATCAATTAAATAATTTGAATTTTCTATATTAATAGGAACTTTTCTTTTTTCTCCTTCTTTTTGCACTAATTCTGTTTTAATTAATTCTAATTTTTCTACTTTTTGATTTCCTACAATTTTTACAATATTATTCTGAAATAAAAACTTTATTCCCTCTTGTTTAGCCTCTTCTATTTCTTTTGCTTCTGCTGGCATTTGTTCTTCTGCTCTTCTATATATAACATCTACTTCTTCTGCACCTAATCTTTTTATTGTTCTAGCACAATCCATTGCTACATTTCCGCCACCTATTACAGCAACTTTTTTTCCTTGATAATTTGGATGTAACTTTTTTTCTAAAAGTTGATTTCCTCCAAATACTCCTTGTAAATTCTCTCCGTCTACTCCCATTTTAGTAGTTATATTAGCACCATAAGCTAAAAATACTGCATCAAATTTATCTTCAAGCTCCTGTAATGTAAAATTCTTTCCAAGCTCTTTATTATATTCTACTTGTAATCCTAAATTTAGTATTTTCTGAATTGTATCTTTTACAATCTTCTTTGGAAGTCTAAACTCTGGAATTCCATGAACAAGTAATCCTCCAAGATAATCATATTTTTCGAATATAGTAACAGAATATCCTTTTTTTAATAAGAATGCAGATGCTGTTAAACCAGCAGGACCTCCACCAACAATTGCAATTTTTTTATTTTTATTTTCATTATTTATTTCTGCAAATTTATATTCTTCTTTTATTGCAATATCTCCTACAAATGCTTCTAGTTCTCCAATACTAACAGGTTGTCCTTTTATTCCTCTTACACATGAGCCCTGACATTGCTTAGTATGTGGACATATCCTTCCACATACAGATTCTAGTACTGTTGTTTCTGACAATATCTCATATGCTTGTTTATAATTTTCTTCTTTTATTGCTTTTATAAATCCTGGTATATTATTATTTAATGGACAACCTTTATTAGAACAAGGTTTTGTCACACAATTTAAACAATAATTTGCTTTTGATTTTATTTCTTCCATTATAAGTAACTCCATTCAACTAATTTCGTATAAATATTTTATATTTTTATACTATTTCAGTCAATATACCTGACCTTTTATTCAATCTATTGGCATATTTCATTATATCTTTTTATAACTTGTTTTAAGTCTTTAATAAAATCTATTTTTTTATTTTCATCTCTCAATAATGCTGCAGGATGCCATGTTGGCATATAAAGTATTCCTTTTCTTTCTAACCATTTTCCTCTACTAGCTGTTATTCCATATTCTTTTCCTAATATATTTTTTAAGGCTACACTTCCTAATAGAACTATTATTTTAGGCTTTACTAAAATTACTTGATTTCTCAAATAATCTAAACAACTTTCAGCTTCATCATCTTGTGGATTTCTATTATTTGGTGGTCTACATTTTACTATATTAGCAATATATACTTCTTCTCTTTTTATTCCTAACATATCAAATGCCATATTCATAAGTTTTCCTGCTTTTCCAACGAAAGGCTCTCCTTGTGTATCTTCATCTGCACCTGGTCCTTCACCTATAAACATTATATCTGCTTCTCTATTTCCTACTCCAAATACTACATTTTTTCTAGTTTCACATAGCCTACATTTTCTACATTGTTTTACTACTTCTTCTAATTCTTCCCAATTGTTATACATATTTTTTCCTATATTATAGTATTTAGGTTTTTCTGGATTTGCCTATAAACCTTATTTCTCTATTTCAAAAATTTTCATAGCATTTTCATAAGTTTGTTTTGCAATTTCTTCTAGTGAGATTCCTTTTAAATCTGCAATTTTTTGAGCAACATATTTAACATTTCTGCAATCATTTCTCTGTCCTCTATGTGGTTCTGGTGATAAATATGGGCTATCTGTTTCTATTAACATCTTATCAAGAGGAACCATATCAATTATTGCTGGAGCATTCTTTGAATTTTTAAATGTGATTGGTCCTGCAAATGATATATAATATCCAAGTTGTAATGCCTGTTTTACTAATTCTTGATTTTGTTGACAACAATGAAATATTCCAGCTTTATTTACTTTATGATTTTTTATAATATCAATTGTATCTATAAATGCATCTCTTGAATGGATTACTATTGGTAATTCTAATTTATTAGCCAATTCTATTTGTTTTATAAAAGCTTGTTTTTGCAAGTCTTTATTTTCAGTATTCCAATAATAATCTAATCCTATTTCTCCTATTGCAACTATTTTATTATTTCTATTTTCAACTGCAATACTTGAAATTTCTTCTATACTTTTCCACAATTCTTCTTCAGTTTGTGGAATATCATTTGGTGAAATTCCTACTATTGAATATATATAATTATACTTTTGGGCTAATTCTAATGAAAATTTTGATGATGGAATATTATATCCTGCACATACAAATTTTGTTATTCCATCATTATATGTTTGTTCTATTATCTCTTCTCTATCTTCATCAAACTTTTCATCATTATAATGTGAATGTGAATCAAAAAACTCCATCTTTTTTCTTCCTTTACTATAACTTATTTGAATATTACAACTACATTAGCAATTGCATATTCTTTACAATGTGATAAGCTAATATCTATATCTTCTATATTTTGTATCTTATTATTTAAAATATTAACATATGGCCTACCTTTTTCATCATTTAATATTTCTATATCTTTCCAATTAATTTGAAATTTATTCTCTAATTCATCTGATACTGCTTTAAAAACAGCTTCTTTAGCAGAAAATCTAGCTGCATAATGTTGATATTTTTGCATCTTTTTGCTTTCACAATATTCTCTTTCTTTTTCTGTATATACTCTTTCACAAAATTTTTTATTTGTACTTTCTATACTTTCTTTTACTCTGCTTATCTCTATAATATCTGTTCCTGTTCTTATTCTCATCTTTAATCCTTCCAAATTTGAAAAATATATATAATACTTTTCGCAAAATTCTTCATAGTAATTTTAATCCATATTACAAAAAATAGCAAGTTAAACTTGCTATTTTTCGTTTTTATTATTTTACTAATACTCTTTTTCTGATAAATATTATTGTTGCTCCAACTAAGATTAATCCTGCTGCTACTGTTGTTACATATAACCATCTTGATATTATTGTACCTGTTGGTGGAGTTATTGTTGTTCTT